>ENA-UONW01000019-UONW01000019.1-human-gut-metagenome-genome-assembly--contig:-CS52-NODE-19-length-245564-cov-17.352830_pt1 | contig 245564 bp, 162 predicted proteins | sample MGYA00242463_ERZ724010 | MGnify/ENA metagenome assembly ERZ724010
ATGTTTTGAGAAAAAAGTTTCGTTTTTATGACGATTTTAACAGTTGTTTACAATTGGAGTATTAAAATATGAAAAATACACCTTATTATATTATGTCGAGACATGCAGGATGAAATTCAGCTAAAACAATGACAACAACGAGAAAAATCATGAAAAATAAGAAAAAAGAAGCCCTCTCCCGAATAAGGAAAGGGCTTCCATTATAACATTTACTGTAAGAATATATTATTCAACAACAAACTTCTTACCGTTCTTGATGTAAACGCCACGCTGTGTAGCATTCTTCACCTGAACACCCTGGAGGTTGTAGATCTTGCCATCCTTAACAGCTTCTGTATTGTCTGTTACACCATCGATTCCAGTAGGAGTCTGCTCACCGAGGTATGTCAGACGGAAGTTATCAACACATACCCAGTCATTCTCACCACCATTTTCCTTGCTAATACCGAATGAAAGCATACCATCGTCACCGACCTTAACAAGGAGGCTGTTCTTATAAGCACCTACCTGGAAATAGTTTGTAGCCTGTTCCGGATCGTTCGGAATCCAACCAACTGAAGTATTGCTGTTCCAGCCGTATCCAGGTGCATAGTTTGCATACTTCTCAATTGTCACAAGTTTGGTTGATACTTTGTTCATGTCTGCATCATATGCATAGAGTTCTGCATTCTGCTGCGGCTCATAACCACCAGCTGCGATAGACTGTGTATAGTCAACCTCTGTGCAATCACGGTAGTAACCCTGAACTGAAAGAATGTAGTAACCAGCCTTCATGTCGTAGATGCTCTGAGTAAGAGTTAGAGGATCCTGGTTGAAGCACTCGAATGCAAAGTCTGTCTTATCCTGTCCACGTCCATAGATAGTACCGTTAACATGTTCCCATGCATAGTCCTGACCATCAACGTTATCCCAACCGCCAGTGATTTCATATTCACGCTGGTTGAAGTTAGGCATCTTGATGAGATAAGAAGCGTCAACAGGATTTTCCTCAGATGCAGCTTCGAGTAAAGCGTCGCGATCAGCCTTTGTTACGAGAATCCAATGATTATCAGCAACATCTGCTCCACCCATATCAGTATCTACAGTAGCATAACGTCCCGGACGATATCCAAGATATACATTGCCTTCAGCAATCTGCTCTTCACTTGCATTTGTGCGTTTAATTAAATAAACACCTTCAGAAACTTTCTCGAATGTCCAAGGATCCTGTTCTCCTGTATCACAATAACCTCCATAGTTAAGATAATGCTGGTTCTCACCATTACGCAGACGTGTATCGATAACGAAAGCACCTTCTGTTTCTGTAGCAACGAGTGTAACTTCAATACCCGGGAATCCAAGAGCTGCGTGTGCACCCCATGACTCACCACCGCAGAAGAAACGCTTCTGACCTACATTGTAGAGATAGAATGAACCAGCTGCAGGAACATTACCCTTGAACTTGTTCTCCTGTCTGTCAGCTGCATTGAGACGACGTGCCATACGCAGGTTGTCGAGAGCAGAATTGATAGCATCTGCAGTAACACCATTTACAGCAACATCAGCTGCAGTTGTCATAGCCTCACCCTCAACTTTCTCATTCTGTGCAAGAGCTACAGTCTGCTTGAGGAAGCTTGCATTTGTGCTTGTCTCGTTGATAAGCTGAATTGCTGTTGTAATAGCTGTAGCAGCAGAACCGATGGCAGTAGCGTCAGAAGAACTTGCATAAACTTCCTTACCATTTGCCAGAGCCTCATCAAACATCTTGTTGATGGCCTCAGTAGAGCGTGCTGTGCAAGCCTCTGCGTCCTTAATTGCCTGTGCAAGAGTTTCCTTAACCTGATCGATATCGATTGAAGAACCATAATATGTCAGTTTGAAGTTGTCAAGGATGATCCAGTCGTCGTTCACACCCTGTTCCTTCTTCACACCAATAGTAAGTGTACCATCAGCAACAGAAGTCTTGATCTCGTCGTTCAGATAAGCTCCATAGAACAAAGCATAAGAAGCCTGGTCTGTGCTGTTCGGCACCCACTTACCACTCTCCTTTACATCGAGGAACTCAGGATCGGTCATCTTTGCATTGTACTCATAACCAGTTTCTCTTGCATCCTTAGCACCTTCAAAAATAGACATAAGCGGAGCGCTTGAGCTGTTTGCATAATATGTAGCATAATGATGTTCAGTTCCTGCAGAATAGAGGTCGTATCCAAAAGGATCAACTCCGTTCCAGTCCTTAACATCATCAGCAGAACCTTCACGATAGTATCCCTGAACGCTGAGTCCGTATGTTCCTACCGGAAGTTCCTTAACTGTCTGAGTAATAGAAGCTGTATAAGAGCTCCACATCTCATATACACGGTTACAGTTCATCTGTCCATTTCCGCCATGACCCTGTGCTGGCCCATGAGAACCAGAAGGAAGACCTTCTATAGAAATATTTCTTATCCACTTATTAAAACGCTCGTCCTTATCAGCGAAGTTAGGAGCATTCAAAAGCCATGTAGCGTCTGCACTGACGTTGAGTTCGGCCTGTTTCTTCATGTATTCGAGACGCTCCTCTTTTGTTACGAGCTGCCATACATCGTTCTCGCCATCATTTGCGCCATCAACAGAAGTTGCGATCCATCCGTCTTCTCCGACATAAAGGTAAGGATAGTCACCTGTATTAGCACAAATTCTGAACGCATTGGATACACCAGCACCATCGGCCGGCTCAAGAATCCACTGTGTTACAGCATCATTTGTATCAAGATAAAGATTTGATGCGTTCATACTATGGTTGCTACCGAACTTAGGATTAAGCTGGTACATATTACCATACTCATCGAGCGCAACGCATCTTACTTCCCAGTCAATACCTCTTGTTCCAACTTCAGCACGTGTTGTCCACAATGTAGCATTATTTGGTGGATCAGAAGCGTGATCGTCGTTGTTCTGCAGCCACTTACCGGACTTTACATTATAAAGATAAAAATCTTCACCATCCTCACCTTCTGGTGTTATAACTGCAGAAGGCTGCGCACCGGCAAACGGCGAAGACAGCTGAGCCGACATGGTAACACTACCAAGCAGGCCCAAGCCCAACATAAGTAATTGTTTTTTCATACTTAGCTTTAGTTTTAGTTAATAATATGATAAATCAATAATATCTTTAAAAAGGTATGCGACGTCCTCAAATACGCTGCATATTTATTTTCTCAGATAAAAATCAAGCTTCTTAATAATCTCAATAAAGGTCACCGATTTCCTTCACCATGCTCCTATGTTTTCAGCTATCGGTTTCTCTGTTAAGTTATTAGTTATTCAGTTTCATTTCAATAGTCGTCGGCAAATATATAAAATATTTGTTTAACAGAAGCATTATTGTGAATATTTATTAACACAATAAATGTTAAATATTGTTTTACACATTATACCTGAGTACGTTCGTATGAAAACACCACACGGAAAACCATGAGAGGAGAAACACCATACTGATAATACACCGAAGCGCATCTGCCACTGCTAACAGAAAAGAAAAAGACAACGTGATTTTCATACACCCGAAGCATGTAACACTTATGTAATATATGTGTCACAGGAACGTAAAATAAAAATATGACCTTTGCAGCGCTGACAAAGAATTCATTAAAACAACAGAAGATACACCATATTTAATTAAATACAAATATCCACAATATGAGTTTAGCAAAAGTACTGGCGATTGCCGCATTCGGCACATGCATTGCCGGCAGTGTTTCTGCCCAAGAGAGCGATAAGACCGACTACAAACCGAATCTTCACGGAACGATAAGAGGCAAATACGAATATCAGACCGAAGAAGGAAAAGGGCGATTCCAGGTGCGCAACGCACGCATAAGCGTTGACGGCAACATCACTCCGATAATATCATACAAAGCGGAAATAGATCTTTGCGACGAGGGATCGATAAAGATGCTTGACGCATACACACGCCTGAAACCCATGAAATCGATGCAATTCACGATAGGACAGATGCGTGTACCGTTCACCATCGACGCCCACCGCTCACCACATCAGCAGTATTTTGCCAACCGTTCCTTCATTGCCAAGCAGGTGGGCAACGTGCGCGACGTCGGTGCAGCCATTGGTTACGACTTCAACGTAGGATTCCCCATCAAGCTCGAGGCGGGAGTGTTCAACGGAAGCGGTCTGACCGACCAGAAAGACTTCTGGACAAACAACATCAACTTCTCGGCCAAGGCGCAGATGTTTTTCCCTCACGGATTCAACCTCACGCTGAGCACACAGAAGATCAGACCGGACCATATCAATGTGATGATGTACGACGCCGGAGCCTACTACCACAGCCACGGCTGGCACATCGAAGCCGAATATCTGCTGAAAAAATATGCCGACAACAAATTTGACGACGTACATGCCTTCGACGCTTTTGCAAGCTACGACTTCAGACTACGCAAGGGTGCACTCAAATACATCACTCCGCTGGTGCGCTATGACTACATGAGCGACCACAGCGACGGCATGCGCTACACCGACGGAGAGAAAGATCCGGAAGGTTCGCTCATCATCAACGATTACCAGCGTTCGCGTCTGACCGGCGGTCTGACACTGAGTTTCAGCAAACCGTTCATAAGCGACATAAGAATAAACTACGAGAAATACTTCTACCGTGACGGCGCAATAGCCAAACCGTCAGAACGCGACAAAATTGTTGTGGAGTTCATGACGCGTTTCTAAAACTCCACAACACACATGCATCACTTCCATCTCCATGTCTTGGAGATAACGCGGCCGAGATAGCTGACCACGTGGAAAACCCTTGCCGGAAAGAAAGACTTTCCGGCAACTATTATTATAACGGCTACCAATATAAGCACTATTCCCACCGAAAGACGGAGCGTCAGCTGCTCGCCGAACACCATCACACCTATCACCACCGCCGTGAGCGGTTCGAGAGCTCCCATGACGGCCGTAGGCGTAGAGCCTATCTCATGAACAGATATCACCATCAGCACAAGCGAGAACACTGTAGGCAGAAGCGCAAGCATGAGCGCGCACATCCACATACGCGGTGTGGTGAGCATCTGTATGTGTATGCCTGTGATGAAAGAATTGGCAAGAATGGTGAGCATTCCGAAGAACAGCACATAAAAAGTAAGCTTCAAAGAAGATATGCGCAACGGCGACTTGTTCACCACAACTATGTAAATGGCATAACTGAGCGATGAAAGCATCACGAGCAACACGCCGACCGTACTGAGCGTAGCACCGCCGTCACCCTTATAAAGCAGGGCTATACCGGTAAGGGCAAGCACGATGGCGAATATAGCCGCAGCCGAAAGTTTCTCCTTGAACAGCACTGCCATTATGACCGCCACCATCACCGGATAGACAAAAAGAAGCGTCGAGGCAATGCCGGCATCCATGAAACAGAAACTGAAATAGAGCGTTATGGACGACGTGGAGAACACCACTCCAAGCACAGCGAGCAAAGCCAGCTCCTTCATACTGACAAGCAGCGACTTGCCCTGGGCCATCATCAGCATGCCGAGCATCACCACAGCGAGCGCGAAACGATAGAAAAGCACCGAGTTGGCGTTGATGTTGTCTTCATAAAGATACAAGGCTCCCAACGGGTTGGTGCCGTAACACACTGCGGCTCCTATACCGCACAGATATCCTTTCAACTTAGATTGCATAACAGAAATATAGTGTCAGTCCTGATTCTTTATTCTTATGAGCATGTTTGACAGAATGGCAGCCACTCCGCCGGTGGTGATACCTGACGAGAAGATGCTTGCCACTTCCTTGGGCAGACCGGAAAGAATGTCGGGCACAAGCTCCACGCTAAGTCCGAGCGAGAAGCTGACAGCCATCACAAGAACCTCCTTGCGGCCTATCTTCTGCGATGCTATGATGCGTATGCCGGCCGTTGCCACCGTACCGAACATCAGCAGCGTGGCTCCGCCGAGCACCGGCTCGGGCATGAGCGAGAACACAAGACTGACGGCCGGGAACAGTCCGAGCAGCACAAGAAACAGCGCTATGAAATAACCCACGTAGCGGCTTGCCACACCCGTGAGCTGTATCATGCCGTTGTTCTGGGCGAAAATGGAATTTGGGAACGAATTGAACACAGCGGCAAGAAACGACGTAAGACCATTGGCCACCACTCCACCCGACACTCTCTTGTCGAACACCTTGCCCTCTACCGGTTCGCCCGAAATGAGCGAATTGGCGGTTATGTCGCCATAAGCCTCTATGGCCGTTATGACGAATATTATGCTCAGTGATATGAAAGCCGACCAGTCGAAATCGATGCCATACTTGAACGGCTGCGGAAGATAGAAGCCCGAATAGCTGCCGGCAGCCGAGAAATCTATCATGCCCATGGTCCACGCCACGACATAACCCACCACAAGTCCTATCACAACCGAACTCATGCGCAGCATACGGTTGCGGCAACTGTTGAAGAACACGATGACCAGCAACACCAGTCCGGCCAGCATCAGATTGCGCATGCTACCGAACGTGCCGTCGGCCATGGCGGCATTGCCTCCACCGCAGGCCGACACGCCCACCTTGATAAGGCAGAGTCCGATGAGCGTAACCACAATACCCGACACCACGGGAGTGATGATCTTGCGTGCATAGCGCAGCATACGGCCTATAATCACCTCGACAAACGAGGCTGCCATACACGTTCCGAATATAACGGCCGGGCCGCCTACCATTCCGGCTGCTATCACAGGACCGATGAACGAATAGCTCGTTCCCTGGATGCACAGCAGTCCTGCGCCTACGGGTCCGAACCTGCGGCACTGCACAAACGTGGCAACACCCGAAGCAAACAGTGCCATCGACACCATGTAGCTTGTAGTGTGAAGGTCGAATCCCAACTGCGACGCAATGATGAGAGGCGGCGTCATTATGGCTACAAAGATTGCCAGCAGATGCTGCATGGCTGCAAAGATTGTCTCAAGCAACGGCGGTCTGTCGTTAAGAGCGTAGATTATGTCATTGTTTTTCTCCATATTCATGATATGTGTTTCATTTAGTCGGCAAAATTAGTAAAAAACATCGTAACACAAGAACGCGGCTCTGTAGAAATTCAGCAGCGGCAGGTTTCTACAGGAAACGGCGGCTTCGACAGCGAATAGGCGGCGCTGCTTTCTGCCGGAAGGAGGACAATCAGGGCACTTACAGTTTTTAAGTATCCTGCGAATTTTCCGCCCGAGTTTTCTGTTCTACCCCGTTTATTTTTCGCGAATTTGCGCGCAGACTTTCCGTCGGACGCAAATACGCGAAAAATAACAGCTTTGCGTAGTCCACTGGACATCAACAACTTACATTCAAGACAGATTCTTCCGTCATACAAAAAGCACTGTTTCAGGGTGTGATACAGCCCATTTCAGGGGCTGAAACACACAATATCACACCCTGAAACAAACGTAATCAGACCCTAAAACGGGCATTATCGGAATGTGAAATGAATTGTCGGGGATTACGCTACAGGGAATACGATAAGGCTGTAAAGCCCGAACTGGCCTTTCTTATGCTACATTCAACAATCCCTCACATCTATTTCGCGATTTTATTTTGTCAAAAAAAAGTCAAGAAAAACTGTAAGTGCGTCGTCCAAGTGTTCTTTAAAAAAGCCTATATGAGACATGAGGAAAGACACGGTATATATGCACCGGCTGTGCGGTTATGATTTATCGGTTTCTGCAACGTGGAATTAACATGAGGAAAAGCATTGTCAAAACCTATACCACCATGCGCTGCCGGGACGTTTTCCGTCACTCCTTGGAGGTTCATCAATAAAGACCGTACACGCCGGATATCTGCCGGATCAAGAATACGCGCCTGCCATATATACATAAAAAAACGCGCTTTCTCACGAAAGCGCGCTACCTTAAAGCTTACAATAATACCTAATACCTAATTGAAAAATTTTTGGTCTTCCTGTTCAATTTCTTCACCTAAATGGAACAAACCATAATATCTTATTCTCCTTCCGGAGCTTTGTCTATGAGATCCATAAACTGATCCAGTTTCGGAGTAATGATGATCTGAGTACGACGGTTACGCTGTTTTCCTACTTCTGTAGAGTTGTCTGTGAGCGGGTTGTATTCGCCACGTCCGCCGGCAGTAAGTCTCTTCGGGTTCACACCATAATGATCCTGCAGATACTGCACAACGCTTGATGCACGCAGACAGGAGAGGTCCCAGTTGTTGCGTATGTTCTTCATCAGCGGGCTTGAAGTGTTCACAGGCACATTGTCTGTATTACCCTCGATGAGCACGTCATAGTCTTTGTAGTCCATGATGATCTTGGCTATCTTGCTCAGAGTCTCTGCGGCACGGTCATTGATTTCGTAGCTTCCGCTCTTATAGAGCATGTTGTCGGCAAGCGAGATGTAAACCACACCCTTGAGCACCTGTACGTCAACTTCTTTCAGTTCTTCCTTGCTCAGAGAACGTGTGAGGTTATTGGTAAGCACGAGGTTGAGTGAGTCAGACTTAGACTTCACCTCAACGAGATGGCGTATGTACTGGTTCGACTCGTTGATCTGATCCACCAGCTTCGAAATGTTTATGTTGTTTGAGCCGGCGTTTGTAAGACTCTTATCGAGCGACTGCTGCAAGGCTGCGTAATCCTTGTTCTGACGCTCCAGCTGATCCTGGAGTGACTGCACGCGTGCCTGTGCTGCGGCAAGCTGTGCGTTTGCGTCTGCCAGTTTATCTTTTGTGCTTTGATAGTTGCCCATCAGTTCTTTATTTTCAAAACGACAGTTCTCAAGATCCTTTTTGCTGGCACAGCCAGTCATGAGCATCATTCCGGCAGCAACAGCCAAAATAACTACGTTTGTTCTTTTCATAAATAATCGTTGTTTAGTTAATACATTATAAACTTTATCGTGAAGCTACATATAAGACGAATTAAACATAACAATGTTGCTCTTTATTTACACTGTTTAACTACATAAATAGTGTTTTAACATTATTTTTTAATTTTCGTTATATTAAGCATCAATATTCTTCTTAAAAAACGGCTGTCTTGCCCATAACAACAAGACAGCCGATCCGTCATATAATCCGGTCAATACCGGTTACTTGTAAAGTTCGAGTTCGTATATACGTGTTGTGCTTTCGTTCACAGACTGTGCCGGTCCTGTGACATACAAACGTACGTAACGGGCCTTAACCGGCTCGATGCTGCGCTCAACGTCGTTGCTCTTGTTGTCGTCTATCATGTCAACAGTCTTCCACTCTTCTGTCAGAGAGTTGCGAACCTGCAGCAGACATGCACGTGTGATGTAATTAGATGCTTCAGAACCAGCGTTCACAACCTTCCATCCGCTGAATTCTTTTTCACTGCCCATGTCCAAAGCAACATAGTTAGGAGCTTTGTTTGTGTCACACCACTTTGTTTCCATGTTTCCGTCAACAAGTTTCTCGGCAGCCTCGCCGGCGTTCACCTGACCGGAAACAGAGATTACCTTAGCACCCTTGAGAATGTTTGTACGTGCAGCGCCAGTGTTTGCATCGTCCGACTTGTTGCCTGTACGGAACAGTTTGCCAGCAGGCTCTACAGTGTTGCTTTCATTCACTGCTGTAGCAGCAAACACAACGACATTTTTGTCAGCCGGAAGTATTATCTCGGTAGCACCCTTCGGTATGTCAATGCCATACTTGAACATATATGTGAATTCATATACGCGGTCTTCATATTCAGCGTGGCTGTGTGTGCCCACGTAAGCCACTTCGGCATCTTTCAGGTAACCCTTGGTGTGGCCTTCATGTCCCCACTGTCCTACGAAGCCTGTATAAGAAGGTACATTAACGGTCTGCTTGTTCTTTCCTGCTGTGAATGTGGCCTTACGGTCGCCGGCAGAAGATGCTGCAAGCAGATATACCTTATTATATTTGCCGTCGGCAGGCAGTTTGATAGTGTCACCGTCGCATGCAAGTCCGTTGTTTGTATCCATTTCTCCGAATGTGAAGTGTACTCCGTCCACTGTGAGTCCGTCCTTCGGAAGAAGTTCTGCAGCATAGCTGTTGCCTCCCTCAAAGTTACCGGCCGCACGGAATTCATTGTATGAGAAGCAGTTCTTGTTGAACGGCAGTTCCAGACTGCGTGCGTCAGCATAGCATACACCGGCTTTCTCCGATGCGTTGCCTTCGAGTTTCAGACGATATGTCTTGACACTGAACGGCTTGACATTCACACTGAGTTTGTTGCCGCTGAACGATGCAGCACCTATTTCCTTCTCTGTACCGTCAGCCTCAACAGCCTTCACAATGTTGGAAGCGAATGTGAGGTTTGCAGTCTGAGCCTCCTTACCGGCAGTCTCATAAACACGCACTACGTATTCGTCACCTACCTCAGCCTTCTTCAACGCGCGTACTATCACGTTGTCATTGTCTGAAGATACGAATGAGAATTCACGTCCGAGATCACCTTTATGTTTCGGTGATTCGAATGCTCTGATCGGACTGTTGTAAACAGTTGCCATCTGCACGGCTTCTGTCTTGTTGAGTTTTCCCTCGTGTCCTACAAGACTGTAGGTAAACTCATGATATCCGAAATCCTGACGATCCTGATAAGTGTATCCGCCGCCCGGTTTCGGTGAATAAAGGAGTGACAGACGTATTGTGTTGTCATTCGGTTTGTCCCAACCGTACTTAGAGTCGTTGAGTACGGTCACACCGTAATCGCCTGAACGGTCTGTCAGGTCTGTCCATTCGTGAGAATAAACCTCATAACTGTTCTCACGGTTGTTGCCACGCTCTACGCTTCCGAGACCGATGTCGTATGTTGCCTTCTCGTTGCTTACGCTGAGCGGGAACTGAACTTTGAGCAGAGCGTTGAGCGAACGCCAGTCAACCTCATTGTAGAAGTCGATGCGGTCTGCCATACTGCCCTCATACAAACGTATGTACTGGTTTATCTTTGAGTCGCCATAGCTCTTTGTCACACGTAGTGACTTGCGCAGCGGACCATTCTCAACCATTGTCACACTTACGTTCTCCTTTATATCCAGCGGAGCCTTGTCTACAGTGTGCTTGAGAATTTCCCAGGCCGGCCATGCCTCTGACTTACAGTCATCGAATATCACAAGGCCAATAGACTTGCCGGAAGCGACAAGTTCCTTACCGTTACGCTTGTCGATAAGTGACGATATGTTACCTATCTTGTCAACTGTAACCTTATAAACAGAGTTTTCTATTACGTTTGCAGCCTTCTCTACTGCAGGGGCAGCCTTACCTCCGGCCTTTACGCTGTATACAGAGAAACCTGTTCCCGGAACGTTTGCATCAACAAGCAGGCTGCGGTTACCCTTTGAGTCGGTCACTACCTGCGATGCAACTTTGCGTCCCTTGGCATCTGTCACATTGTATGATGCAGCCATATTCGGCAGAGTGATGCTTGTCACTGTGCTTACAGGGAAAGCCTGTGTGTTATACAAAACTACCGGAGTACCCGATACGTTTGTGTTCATTCTGTTTGCAACACCGCTTACCGCTGTGGTAAGATTGTTCGAGAAACGCTGCAAAGAAATGAGTTCATCGTTCCATGAGAACTCATAAGCACGTGGGATACTTGTACCCGGCAGGTCATCATGGAACTGATGCAACAGCACGCGCTTCCAGCTTTCGGTAAGATCATTCAAAGGATACTCACCCTGACCGAGCCATTCTGCAACAACGGATGCACGCTCTGCAGCATCACCAAGTTGCTCATTCTGACGGTTATAGAGTTTCATTGCGGCCTGCGATGTGTAACATCCTGTACCATGAACATCCATGAACAGTTCACCGTCGTGCACGGGAAGCTCCGGATGATTCTCATACGGCAGGAAGTCCTTGTATATCTGATCGCTTGTCGCACTTATTATTTCAATCGGACCGTCACCCTTGATTCCTTTTTCCAAAGCACGTACAGATGCCAGGTTCGGCGAACCACCCATATCACCTGTTCCGTAATAACGGTACACCATGTTCAGTGGGCTCTCTGATATTTCCTTCTTTAACATGTCATTATGGGAAAGATCGCTGTCGGGGAATCTTTCGCCATAACCGAATCCGTGTGTCATCATTATACGGCTTCCGTCAATACCCTGCCACAATCCGATTGTGAACGGATATCTTTTTCCGCCCTCATAGAAAGCATGGTTTCTCCATCCGAGTTTCTGTGTAGAGAAGCCGATGAGTCCGCAATGCTTTGCCAGCGTAGGAATGAAATAGCTGAATCCGAAACAGTCGGGCAAGAAAATGTCGGTGCTCTCCTTGCCGAACTCGCTGCGATAGAAGCTCTGACCGAGCAGGATGTTGCGCAACCATGACTCAGGCGATACAATCATGGTCTCATTGGCATCCCAGCCACTGCCTGTAAGATGCCAGCGGCCGTTGGCGATGTACTTCTTCATCTTTTCGTATTGCAGTGGATAATATTCCTTCATCCACGAATACTTCACGGCACCCTCGAAATTAAATACATAATTCGGGTAATTGTCGAGCAGATAGAGGTTCTGGCTTATGGTATTCCATACATAATGCTTAATGGTGGTCTGAATGTCCCAGTTCCACTGAGTGTCCAAGTGGGCGTCAGCCACCATGTAGGCTTTCATTTTCTTGCCGTCGTTGCTCTGAGCCGACACAGTGCCGAGCGTCATGCACGAAGCAAGAGCCAATACTAAAAATTTTTTCTGCATAACAGTTTTTATTGAATATAATTAGGTTAAAATAAATCCGGATAAGATCAAGTTTTCACATGCAAAGGTAAACAGATAAATCCATTTACACGAAACAACTCATATATAAAAACAATCATAATATGAAAAACAATAAAAAAAAACGGAAAAATAGAGCTGCTTGCATAAAATTGTTCATATATTTCTATTTAATTACATAAATGTAAAATAACATACAACAATGTTGACATTTTGTCCTCTACACATCCATGCACACATTGTATATCAACATCAAAAGGAAGTCAGAACAGTGTCAGAAGCAACAAAAGAACACACAAACTGATTTTTCATGCCAATCACAGACCTTCAACAACCCATCCTAAAGCCATAATATAACATATATGTAATATTATTTTTATCATATAGCACATTCTTTACAACAATTCCTTATCATTGTCATCCTTTTTATTCCTATATTTGTATATACCAAGCAAGAAACGTTTCATTTTGGTGCAATCAACCTGGATGTTTAATAAAAAACCTGCAAAAGCAAATAACCACAAACCATTACACGTACCCATTATGAAAAAATCAATCATCATGTCGCTGCTGACCGCAGCCTGTACCTTTACCGTTCAGGCACAGTCACCGGCAAAGTACGATCCTTCCGTACAGCCTAAGGAAATGCAGTATTTCACTCCCGCCGGCGGCAGTCAGTTCGTCGGAGACTGTATTCCATTCTTTCACGACGGCACATTCTATCTTTACTGGCTACTCGACGAAGGCCACCATGCCTCGCTCAACGGACTTGGCGGCCATCAGTGGTGTGTCAGTACAACACGCGACCTTAAGACATGGACCCACCATCCCATTGCCATCGGCATCGACGAAGACTGGGAGAAGTCCATATGCACAGGCTCCGTGGTAAGCGACGGCAACAAATTCTACGCCTTCTATGCCACACGTCTGCTCACGGCAGACAACAGTGTAAGCGAACAACTGAGCTATGCCACAAGCACAGATGCACTCACTTTTACCAAACAAAAGCCCAATCCGTTCTACACTTCCGCCCCTGGCTACAGCACACGTCATTTCCGTGACCCCAAGGTTACCATCGACGACAAAGGCATTTTCCACCTTTTCGTATCCAGCGAAAAGAACGAAGCAGACATAAACGAAGGTCACGGTTGCCTGGTACACATGACATCTTCCGACCTCAAGACATGGCAGATAGGCGAACCAGTGCTCTCCGGTACAATACAGGTGCCCGAATGTCCCGATTATTTCGAATGGAACGGCTGGTACTATCTTGTTTACGGTCAGGGCGGTGACACCTATTATCTCAAGTCTCGCTCACCTTACGGCCCGTGGGAGTATCCTGAATCACAGGCATTGCTCGAACCGTGGATCAATGTAGCCAAGACCGCCGCGTTCACAGGCGGGCGCCGCATTGTTGCAGGATGGGTTCCGAGTCGCAACGGAAACACCGACTTCGGAGGCGAACTCTTCGGCGGATGTGTGGCATTGCGTGAGGCCGTACAACTCGAAAACGGCGACCTTGCCACCAAATTCCCAGAAGAAGTGATGCCACACACAGCCGAACCGCTCAACCTAGACTTCATACCAACCGAAGGTGCCACCGTCACATCGCCCGGCAACATCACCGTGGACGCACGCGGCAACATCTGTGGAGCCCGTGCCACAGGCGTACCTTACAACTGCATAATAACACTCGATGTAATACCGTCAGGTAATTACGAGGAATTCGGAATGTTCCTGCGTTCGGAAGACAAGGGCATCAACAGTTACAAAATGTCATTCAATCCAGACAACCGCACCGTGCGTCTGCACGACTCCTCCATAAATGCCGTGACCGGACTTGACAAACCTATGAAACTCACCATTGTTATGAAAGACGACATAATAGACGTCTGCATCGACAACCGACGCTGCATCGTCAACCGTCTGCCGGAAAAGAAAGGCGGCCAACTGTGGTTCTTCGCACGCAATGGTGAAGTGAAGTTTGAAAATATAAAGGTTTGTCCTATTGTCAGCAGTGACGATAATCTTGCAGAAAACACCTTACTTCCATCCTATCGTATAGACAAATCAAACTACAGTGTCACAGCCATGGTTTTCAACGACAATATTCATTGGAACGACTGGAGCGCAGCAAATGGAGGCAAGACAGGCGTCATCCTCGGCACACCGCCAACTGACAGCAACGGCCGCAAGTGGTATGAAAACGGTTACACCCTGACCGATGACGGAAAAAGAAAATGGAACACCCTCATTGCTCCAATGGAGACAGGTTCTTGGGCAGACACAGACATTTCCGCAGACATCTATTTTCGAAGAGAGTTCAAGATAGACAAAAACATTGAAGGCCGCTTGATTATCAAGTCGGCCTTTGATGATGCCCCTTGTGAAATATACATCAACGGCACTCTCATCAAACAATATGCCGACGGAGATCCGGACGGATCACTTGCCGCACAGCATCTTCTGACTGACGAGCAGATGAAACTAATAAAGACGGACGGTACACCCAACCTGCTTGCCATGCACGTACACAACGACTACGGAGGCTCCAACGCTGACGTAGGACTATATATAGCCGAAAAGCCATACACCATCCTGTCAACCCATGAATACGGTTCGCAATACAATAACATCATTGCTGCCGATTTATTCAATGACGGCAACAAACAAATATGGATAGCCGGCAACGACGGATTCGACGAAGATAAGCCTCACTGGCTGCTCAGAAAAGAGAACGGGGTGTGGAAACAGACGGAAGCGCCCATCAACTGTGTAGACCGTCCGTCACTCAGTGTGTGCGACTTCAACGGTGACGGAATAATGGACATTGTGTGTTTCGAAAACCGTCTTCCGTCCGATGAGGAGACAAGTACCGGCAAATACACATCAGACAAAGGCATTTATCTGGGCAACGGAGACGGGACTTTCAACAGAATGGAAGTCAATATAACCGGAGCGGAGGAGAATCTTCCGTCCAACTTCAGCCGTCCGTTCAGCAATATGTATATGATCCGTTCAGGCGCAGTGGCTGACTTCAACAACGACGGACGACCCGACATCGTCGGCATAGGATATTCAGAAAACAATGTGGTGCTTATCAATGAAGGAACAGAAGGCGACCGCGTAACACTCAGACCTATATATTTCGACGACGGCATAATTGAAGGAAGCGCCGAAAGGCGAGGACGTTCCTTCAGTGAAGGTTTTGTCATGACAGCCGACTTTAACAATGACGGCTACTCAGACTTTATCGTTTCGTCCAACAACTGGGACTACCGACAGAATGTTGACGCAGACTGGGAACGGTTCACAGAGGTTTACCTCAATGACGGAACAGGTACAAAATTCAACCGTACTTACTGGGGCAGAAACAATCTTTCTGTATATAATGGAGGCATTGCCATTGCTGACTTCAACAACGATGGATTCCTCGATCTGTTTGTATCCGGTGACGGCGGATTCTGGCCAGGCACACCTAATGCTATAGAACTGACCGGCGCAAGTGACCAGGGATACTGGGAACATACGATGGTTTACATAAATGACGGCACCGGACACTTCAACACCATGCCTGAAGAAAAATTCGACCGTCTGAGAGTAAAGGCTCTCAATTCTGTTTCGAACATGGCCAACGCATTCGACTGGGATGGCGACGGCAACATAGACATTCTACACCAGGGATGGAGTCCTGACAATAACGAACAGGCAGGATATATCTGGATGAACAACGGTGATTCCGGATTCAGCCGCGAAACCGTATATGGAGGTGGTTCGGAGTCGTCTGCCATAATAGCCGACTGGGACGGTGACGGAGCAAAAGACATTCTCACCACAGGATATTGTGACAACCGCAATTTCATAGACCACAACTATTCAGACAGACGTACGTTCATCGTCACACAAAACAATAACGAAAGTGCCCTTCAACCGGAAGCTCCGGCCAGTGTGAGTGCCACTGCCGACAACGGATACGTTACAATAAGCTGGACTCCCGCAGCTTCCGCACCGAAAAACACCACCTACGAACTGTATATAAGAAATTCAGAAGGAACACTGCTAGGCAACTGCCGGGCATACACCGACAACGAACGCAACGGACAAAGAAAGGTCGAGGAATTCGGTAATCTGGGCACTGTGAACAAAATAAGCTACAAGCTAAAGGATGACACTTATACTGTAGGCGTACAGGCCGTGAACGGACAGAGGGAAGGCTCGCGATTCACCACAACTACGTTCGTACTCGATAACGGCACACTCACCGACATAAGCGATATCCGTCAGGACGAGAACAGCGCCGACAGCCGGTCATACACTCTCAACGGACAATTCATAGGAAAGAACGCCGACAGTATGGGACGTGGTGTGTATATTGTGGACAACAAGAAGATTCTGAAGAAATAACAATGACTACGACTGTGGCATGACTATACGGCGGTGCGCCTCCGCGCCATGCCGTCACTTTTTTCGGGCACGCGCTTTCCTGCGCGTGCCTTTTTACATAGATGTTTCCGGGGCACCTCACATCTGTGGCGCAAACTCCGTAGACTCCCTTTCCACCACACGGCCTGACAGCATCACACTGAGCGGCGTGCAGTCTTTGTTCTCCACACGCCTCATCATCAGCTCCACACTAACCTCGGCTATCTCGTCGCACGGCTGAGTGTACGACGACAGTGCACATTTCAAGTGGCACGAATATTTCATATCGTCGAAGCCACACAGCAGATAGTCTGTTCCACACTTGTACCCGAGCGTCTCCAGCGACAACATCAATACAGCGGCCGTAGCATCATTGACACACACTATACCCGTATTACCTTTTATTATCGGCATGGCTGCCACCACACCGGTATCCTCCGGATTGCCACACACCACATTGTTATCGAGAAAATAGAGTCCGGCTTCAAGAACAGCGTCGCGAACGCCACGCAGACGCATCACAGCCGAATAGGCCGTGTATGGACGATAGAAGAAGTAGATGTTCTTGCATCCGGCCTTTATCATAAGACGGGCCATCTCCGTCGCCGCGTTGTAGTTGTCGAGCCCCACCACATCAAACCGGCTCCGTGCCGGAGGCGCCACGATGTCGCGGTCTATCAGTACGAGCGGTATGCCTGCCTCCTCCACTCGTCTGCATATGTCAAGATTGAGCCGTCCGGCATCGCTCACACGCTCCAGAGGCGAAAAGAATATTCCGTCAACATTTCTTCTTATGTAATTCTCGCAGCACAATTCTATCAGATTGCGCCTTATGTCCGCATTGCTTGCCGTGGCTCCATCCCACAGACAGTCGAAACCCATTTCCTTCGAAAGACCGAGCAGCCGGTTGTTTATTGTTGCGAAAATCTCCGACTCGCCCGCACCCGGCAGCAACAGTCCGAAGGTGTATGTGTCCTTTTCCGCCACGGCATGATTCACCTGTGTGCCCCGTCCTCTTTTGCGGTTCACCATGTGTTCCTTCTCCAGACGGTTGTACACCTTGGCTATTGTCGGCCTCGACACTCCATATTCGGCGGCGAGTACCGATTCCGGCGGCAGCAATGTGCCGTCAGCATATCCGCCGTTCTCTATGCGTTCACGTATTATGGCATATATCGACTTGTAATTATGTTTTTCGCTCATTGTCCCAGGTTTTAAGCAGCAATTTGGTTTTACACTCCAAAATTAATAAATTTAAGGCGATTTCGGAGAAACAAATTCATATTAATGCACACAACATGGCAAAGCGCCATACCATCCCTACCCATGCGTCAGGTACCGACAGCTCTTCTACGGAGCGTTTTATGACGCGTACGGCATACGCTACAAAAACATCGGACGCGGCAAAATAAAAAGCCGGGCAACAGAGTTATATATACAGGAAAACACATTTTTATGACAACAAAGCCACACATCTGCAATCCCATACGCACCCTTCCGTGCATAAGGAGTATGAGGGCGGCGGCCGCCACACTGGCCGTCATGGCCTCAACATGCGCCTGTGCACAGAGCGGCGACACGCCCGACAGCCTCAGGGCGGGATGGTCGGAGAAGGTGGCAAGAAACCTTAATCTTGTGCTCGACAACCTCGACCGGCGTCGCAAAAAGTCTGTCGACACAGCATACATATCAAGGCCGCCGCAGCACTGGACCGTCAAACTGCGCGTCAACATGTCGGGAAGCGACCTTAACACCTGCGGAAAGGTGGACGGCACGTCACTGAACTCAAAACTGAAGACCGACACAAAACTGACAATAGGCGCAAGCATAAGCTACCGCGGACTGTCACTTGGCTTCGCACTTAACCCGCCCAAACTTGCCGGACGCAACAAGGACATCGAGATGAACTTCAATGCCTACGGCAACAGGATTGGCGGAGACGCAGTGATAGTGGCCGCAAAGACATACAAAGGCAATGTGCAAAGCGACGGCGCCTCATACGAGGTGGCACCCGGAACAGTGAGCATGAAGATGATAACTGCCAACGGCTATTATGCCTTCAACCACCGGCGGTTCTCCATACCGGCAGCTTTCACACAGTCGCAGATACAGCGTCGCAGCTGCGGATCGTGGCTGGCGGGACTCTCAGTGATGGCAGCCGACATAGAGACTGCGGCCGGAACCCTGCCGGGAAGCCATGCGGGAGAACTGAAATTTGTAAGCGTGGCTGTGGGCGGAGGCTACGGCTACAACTTCGTGGCAGGCGGAAAGTGGCTGATACACATCTCGGCCGTGCCGCAACTGATGGTCTACTACAAGAGCCGCTTCACCATAGGCGACACCCGACAGCACGCTCCGTTCCGTTTTCCAAGCATCACCAATGTGGGACGCATTGCCGCCATGCGCTACTTCGGAAACAGATTTCTGGGCGTATCGGCCGTGGTCAACACATTCTACATAGGCGACCGCGACCAGCTATTGGTCGAGAACGTGAAATGGAGAGCGCGCCTGTTCTACGGTTTCAGATTCTGACGCCTGCGGCACACAGACATTACGGATAACAAAAAGTTCCTGAAACAGTGTGGATTACGGATAAATTCGTATATTTGCGGACACTCACTAAACCTCATGATTATGAAGACTATGAAACGTAATCTCATTCTCACAGTCATGCTGTCTCTGCTGTTCACGGCCGTATCCGTGGCACAGGACAAGTCGTACCAACTGTCAAGCCACATCCTAGACATCAACAGCGGACGCCCCGCGGCGGGCGTGACCATAGTGCTGTCAAAGATGAATGCCGACAAGTCGTGGGCTGTCGTGGACCGGCGCACCACCGATGACAACGGCCGTGTGAAAGACTTTCTCGAACAGAAGGACGGCAAGGACAACACGGGTATATACAAACTGACGTTCCTCACAGCGCCATACTTCGAAGCGCAGAAGCAGGAATCGTTCTATCCGTTCATCGACGTGGTGTTCCTGATAAAAGACAACAGCCACTACCACGTGCCCATCACGCTCTCGCCCTACGGTTATTCCACCTACCGCGGAAGCTGACGCGCACACCGCACCGCAACATTTCACGTACGGCCACTGCCAGTGTCACTCACCGAACGACACCGGCAGTGACTGACGCGACATACCATGAAGAACCCTAAACGGCTGATAATCATAGCCATGCATACCACCAGTGCCGCGCAATTTTATGCAAATTTTTATTAACATCTGTTTACGCTGAGGACAACACATTTAACATTCCATTTTTCTTATTCCAGAAAAAATCACGTCCTCTGATGCCATCCGAAAAGCCCGTTCCGGGCATACTGCAATCCGTCCGCACGCCGTCCGCCATACAAAACAGCCCGTTTCACACCACGATACAGTCCGTTTGAGGGCCTGATATGGTCCGAATCACCACCTGAAACGGCCCATAACGTAAGCTCATATAGACTCTTTCGCACGACGATAGAGAGACCGTCAAATCACAATACCGTACAAGCACTTGATTGTCAACAACTTATAAGACTTCCGATTTTTCGCAAAATTTCGCGTAATGCGGCTCTTAGTCTGGTTTAACGACATTTTCCGACAGTTCCGCCGGAAAAGATTTAACAATTCAGGAGCAGTTTTCTGTTTTTTTAATTTACGACAGGGTGCAATATGCAGACGTCCGCATCATGTCAGGGTTCCTGCAGAAACAACAGATATAACACATCAAAACGCCGGCATACATCAAAAAAAAGCATGTACTGACATACCTGCCGGCGCAGGAAGATATTTTAGTACGCGGAATCGTGCGAATATATACTTACAACATACAATAATCAATATTTCGCAGGCATAAAACCGCAATTATGCCTCCATAGTCAATTTTTGTTCCATAACCCTCGCACGCAACACGATGCGGACACTTTTTACGTGTTTCACCACTACCATCCGACCGTAATCCATCACCTCACAAACAATTCCTCGCAATAGGCTCTGCCGAATATAATAATGCTTATCTACACATAATTGAAATATATGCTCCGCATTTTAAACAGAATATCAGAAAATTGGTGTATCTTTGCAGAAGATAAGATGCGGTTCGGCAATATCAAAGCCGGTAAAACTCTGTTTTCCCGCCATGCTGTTGCACTCACCTTTCATTATCTTTGCAAAAGATAAGATGCACCGGGCAACCAGAGAATAAGTTTTCTTTGCACTCGTCTGCACCATCCGTGCAACAAGAGAGGCGGCAGCACAGCACAACAACATTGAACACAACGAAACAAAACATTATAAATCATGATTCTCTTTTTCAAGACTTCCCAGCAGAGCGTGATTGCCACAGACGTGGACCATCAGCTCAGTAAAGACGAAATCAACGAACTTAGTTGGCTCTATGGTGACGCTGCGCTCATCGAGGGCGAAACGGTGGACGGTTGCTTCGTGGGCCCGCGCCGCGAGATGATCACTCCTTGGAGTACGAATGCCGTAGAGATCACACAGAACATGAATCTTCACGGCATTTCTCGTATAGAAGAGTTCTTCCCGGTTGAGAACGAGGACGCCGAGCACGACCCGATGCTGCAGCGTATGTACAAAGGACTCGACCAGAACGTGTTCACCGTGAACCACGAGCCGGAACCAATAAAGCACGTGGAGAATCTTGAGGAATACAACGAGCAGGAGGGACTGGCCCTCTCGCCCGAGGAGATAGAGTATCTGCACAAGATCGAGGCACAGCTCAACAGACCTCTGACCGACTCTGAGATATTCGGATTCGCGCAGATAAACTCGGAGCACTGCCGCCACAAGATATTCGGAGGAACATTCATCATCGACGGCAAGGAGATGGAGTCGAGCCTCTTCGCCATGATAAAGAAAACTACACAGGAGAATCCCAACAAGATTCTTTCGGCCTACAAGGACAACGTGGCATTTGCCGAAGGACCGGTTGTGGAGCAGTTTGCGCCGGAGGATCAGTCTACATCCGACTACTTCCGCGTGAAGGACATCGAAAGCGTGATATCGCTCAAGGCCGAAACCCACAACTTCCCGACAACAGTAGAGCCGTTCAACGGTGCGGCAACAGGTACGGGCGGTGAGATTCGCGACCGTATGGGAGGTGGCACAGGTTCGTGGCCTATCGCCGGAACTGCCGTTTACATGACTTCATATCCGCGCTCTGAAAGCAACGCCGACGGCAGCATGGCACACGAGTGGGAAAAGATTCTGCCGGTGCGCAAGTGGCTGTATCAGACTCCGGAACAGATATTGATAAAGGCATCCAACGGTGCGAGCGACTTCGGTAACAAGTTCGGCCAGCCGCTCATCTGCGGTTCGGTGCTCACCTTCGAGCATAAGGAGGGCGAAGAGAAGTATGCCTACGACAAGGTTATAATGCTCGCCGGTGGTGTGGGTTACGGCACACGCCGCGACTGTCTGAAGAAAGAGCCGCAGAAAGGCAACAAGGTTGTAGTCGTAGGTGGCGACAACTACCGCATCGGTCTGGGCGGTGGCTCGGTTTCTTCTGTAGATACCGGCCGCTATTCGAACGGCATCGAGCTGAACGCCGTGCAGCGTGCCAACCCCGAAATGCAGAAGCGTGCATACAATCTGGTGCGTGCTCTGTGCGAGGAAGACACCAATCCGGTTGTCAGCATACACGACCACGGTTCGGCAGGTCACCTCAACTGTCTGTCTGAGCTCGTAGAGGAATGCGGTGGAGAGATTGACATGACTAAGCTGCCGATAGGCGACAAGACGCTGTCGGCCAAAGAGATAATAGCCAACGAGAGCCAGGAGCGCATGGGACTGCTCATCGACGAGAAGCACATCGAGCATGTACGCAAAATTGCCGAGCGCGAACGCGCCCCGCTGTACGTTGTAGGTGAGACAACCGGCGACGCACACTTCTCGTTCGTACAGGGTGACGGAGTACGTCCGTTCGACCTCGATGTGGCACAGATGTTCGGCCACTCACCCAAGACTATAATGAAGGACGAGACTGTGGAACGCCACTATACAGACGCCGACTATTGCGACGTGACAAAGCAGCCTGAGAAACTCGACGAGTACGTAAGCAACGTATTGCAGCTCGAGGCCGTAGCTTGTAAGGACTGGCTCACAAACAAGGTGGACCGCTCCGTGACCGGTAAGATAGCCCGCCAGCAGTGTCAGGGACGCCTGCAGCTGCCGTTGAGCGACTGTGGAGTGGTGGCTCTGGACTACCGCGGACGCAAAGGTATTGCCACAGCTCTGGGTCATGCACCGCAGGCAGGACTGGCTTCGCCTGAGGCAGGCAGCGTGCTCTCTGTGGCAGAAGCGCTGACCAACATCGTGTGGGCGCCGCTGAGCGACGGTCTGAAGAGCCTCTCGCTCTCTGCCAACTGGATGTGGCCGTGCCGCTCACAGAAGGGTGAGGACGCACGTCTCTACAGTGCCGTGAGAGCATTGAGCGACTTCTGTATCGCACTTCAGGTAAACGTACCGACCGGAAAAGACTCTCTGTCCATGACACAGCAGTATCCAGGCGGCGAGAAGATCATCTCTCCGGGAACTGTCATCGTGAGTGCCGGTGGCGAGGTGAGCGACATACGCAAGGTGGTTTCGCCTGTTGCAGTGAACGACAAGAACTCTTCGTTCTATCACATCGACTTCTCCTTCGACAAACAGAGACTCGGAGGAAGCGCCTTCGCACAGAGTCTGGGCAAGGTGGGCGACGACGTTCCGACAGTGAAGAACCCCGAATACTTCGCCGACTGCTTCGAGGCAGTGCAGCAGATGATAGCCAAAGGCTGGATAATGGCAGGCCACGACATCAGCGCCGGTGGTCTCATCACCACTCTGCTCGAAATGTGTTTCGCCAACACCGAGGGCGGTATGCACATCAACCTGCACGACATTCAGGACGATGACATCGTGAAACTGCTGCTCTCTGAGAACCCTGGCGTAATCGTTCAGGTGTCAGACAAGAACAAGGAAGAGTTCGCCAAGTTCATGGAATACGAGGGCATAGGCTACGCAAAGATAGGTTATCCTACACCGAAGGAGCGCACCATCGTCATAAAGAAGGGCGACTTCGAACATACATTCGACATCGACGCGCTGCGCGAGGTATGGTACAACACTTCTTACCTGCTCGACCGCAAGCAGAGCTTCAACGGTTGCGCAGAACAGCGTCATGAGAACTACAAGAACCAGCCACTGGAAATCAAGTTCAACGACAGCTTCAAGGGTACTCTCGAAAGCTACGGCATCTCTGCCGACCGCCGCGAGCGCTCAGGCATCAAGGCTGCAATCATACGCGAGAAGGGAACCAACGGCGAGCGCGAAATGGCTTACTCGCTCTATCTGGCCGGCTTCGACGTGAAGGACGTGATGATGACCGACCTCATCAGCGGACGCGAAACACTCGAGGATATCAACATGATCGTGTTCTGCGGCGGATTCTCCAACTCCGACGTTCTCGGCTCAGCCAAGGGATGGGCAGGAGCATTCCTCTTCAACCCGAAGGCCAAGGAGGCGCTCGACAAGTTCTACGCACGTGAGGACACTCTGTCGCTCGGCATCTGCAACGGTTGCCAGCTGATGGTTGAGCTCAACCTCATCAATCCAGAACACACAAGCCGCGCACGCATGCTCCACAACAACTCTCACAAGTTTGAGAGCGCATTCCTCGGACTGGACATACCGCAGAACAACAGCGTAATGTTCGGATCGCTCGCCGGAAGCAAGCTCGGCATCTGGGTGGCTCACGGAGAAGGCAAGTTCTCTCTGCCTGAATCTGAGGACAAATACAACATCGTGGCCAAGTACAACTACAGCGGCTATCCTGCAAACCCGAACGGTTCCGACTACAACGTGGCCGGTATCTGCTCGGCAGACGGACGCCACGTGGCAATGATGCCTCACCTGGAACGTGCCATATTCCCATGGCAGAACGGATGGTATCCGGCCGATCGCCGCAACGACGAGGTGACACCGTGGATCGAAGCGTTCGTCAATGCACGCAAGTGGATTGAGAAACACTGATAATTCAACACTCTTATAAGGAAACAGGAACGTGCAGACGTCGCCCGCAAACATAAAGGGCGGCCGCGTTCCTGTTTCTTGCCCTGAATACGGAAGGAAGGCGGACACACGGCAACAGAGAACCGGCAGTCACGCCGCAGACACCTTCACGCATAACGGTAAAGACGACACAGAATCACATTTCAATACATGTCGAACATTTATATACAGTCATTCAAGACATTCTTCAAGATAGGTGCGTTCACGCTGGGAGGCGGATACGCCATGATTCCTATCATTGAGGCAGAGGTGGTGGACAAACACAAATGGATAAAGAAGGAAGAGTTTCTCGACCTCATAGCCATAGCGCAGAGCTGTCCGGGTGTGTTTGCCATCAACGTGAGCATATTCATAGGCTACAAGCTGCGCAAGCTGAGAGGCGCGCTGTGCACAAGTCTCGGCACTGCTCTGCCCTCGTTCATCATCATACTGCTCATAGCCATGTTCTTCAAGCGCTTTGAGGACAATGCCACGGTGGAAGCAATATTCCGCGGCATCAGACCGGCTGTGGTGGCACTCATTGCCGCTCCTACGTTCAGCCTGGCCAAAAGCGCGAACATAACGATAACAAACTGCTGGATTCCGATAGTCAGCGCACTGCTCATCTGGCAGATTGGAGTAAACCCGATATTCATAATCATTGCTGCAGGACTTGGCGGCTATCTTTACGGAAAACTGTTAAAACCAACGGAATGATATTCTTACAACTGTTCATAACATTCTTTCAGATAGGTCTTTTCGGCTTCGGAGGCGGTTACGGAATGCTCTCGCTCATACAGACCGAGACGGTGGTGAGACACCAATGGCTCTCATCGGCAGAATTTACCAACATCGTCGCCATCAGTCAGATGACTCCCGGACCTATCGGAATAAACTCCGCAACCTACTGCGGATACACCGCCGTGCACAACGCTGGCTTCAATGAGGGCATGGCCGTGCTGGGAAGCGCCACCGCAACGTTCGCACTCGTGCTGCCGTCGCTCATCCTCATGATACTTATATGCAAGCTTTTTCTGAAGTATATGCACACCCAGCCGGTGCAGGATGTGTTCAGCGGACTCCGTCCGGCAGTGGTAGGACTGCTCGGAGCTGCCGCTCTGTTGCTCATGACTAAGGAGAACTTCTCGTCTGTAGAGGAGAATCCGTGGCAGTTCTGGATAAGTGTCTGGCTGTTCGTGGCAACATATGTGGGCACAAAGGTGATGAAGATTAACCCCATAAAGATGATTGGCTGGGCGGCCTTCGCGGGCCTGATGCTGCTCTATTGAGCCGGCAGGACACTACGTATAAGTCTGGTGTGAAATATAATAGCGGCGCCGACTATTTACAATAAAGTGCATATCACGCTTCAATAAAGCCAATATCAGCCTCTGATAAAGCCCATTTCAGGCCCTGAAACGGCCCGTTTCAGGACTCAAAACGGCCCATTCCGCAAGCCCGAAAAGACCGTTCCGCAACAGGCTATACACAATGCGTGGAGGAAAGCCGGCAAACAACGGAAAATCATCAGACTAAAATCATATACGGAAATAACGTCTATCATAACGTAATAAACAAAAACGCACGCTACAGGAAATACTCCTGCAACGTGCGTTTTTTATGTGGCATGCATACGGCATGTGCCGTATGTACCGCCTGTCAATAATTTTCTACATTGGCAAGATTCCAAAGATTGAGGAATGCGGCGCGCGTTATGTTCATCACCTTGTCGTAGTTGATGCGCAGAGCCTCGTCGCCCGGTTTGTGATAGTCGGGGTGGCCGTCGGTGTGATACCATATTATCGGTATGTCCTTCTTGGCGAACGAGGCGTTGTCGCTACCTCCCACAGGTTTGTCCCACGGCCTGTAGTCAGGATCGAGTCGCAGACCGTATTCGGCGATGTCGTGCTTCAGCCATTCTCCGAAAGCCGGGTGGGCTTCGGTGAAGAAGTAAACCACGTGCTGCGGATTCTCCGGTTTGTTGTTTCGTCCTATCATGTCGAAGTTGAGATAACCCTTTATTTTGTCGAGGAAAGGACACGTACGGACGAAATGTTTCGAACCATGCAGTCCGAGTTCCTCACCATCCCAGAAAGCGAAAATCACGTTGCGCTCCGGCTGTATGCCGCTTTCTACAAATGCGCGGGCTATCTGTAACACTGCGCTCACGCCCGAAGCGTTGTCGTCGGCGCCGTTGTATATGGAGTCACCGTCAACAGGCGTGCCGATGCCGAGGTGATCGAAGTGTGCTCCGATGACCACATATTCGTCCGATTTACGGCCGGGTATCATTCCAAGAACGTTCGCCATATCCAGATTGACACTGTCTTTCTTCCACGTAAATTTCAGTGTCAGATCAAAAGGCTGTCTGTATTCGGCATTGAGCGGGCGTATGCCGTACTGCTGGAGCATCGATTCGATGTATGCGGCGGCAATGCGCGAACTGTTCTCTCCGGCCTTACGCCCCATCATACAGTCGGAAGCGAGGAAACCGATGTGGGCTCTCGCAGCATCGACGGTTATGGTGTTCATGGCCGACTTCATCGCCGCCTTCACCTTTTTCGACTTCGGTGAATAAGGCCGCGAGGCATCGGCCGGCAGTGAAAACGCTGTCGCAACAATGCAGAATAATAACAATACTCTTCTTATCATATTCATTTCGTTTGATTGCATATCTATTTTACTCCCCTTCTCGCGGACATTTCGTTTGGCAATGTATCACCAGTCAGGCATCAGCTGCGTCTGTTCCGCCTCACGTCATCCGCGTCCGCCCTGCACCACCATATCCTTCACGTTCTTGCAGAAGCTGATGTCGGTGAGCAGATCTTCTATGTTCACGTGCATGCGATAGCGCCAGTAATGATGCGAGTCGGCCGGAACATTCACGCGCTCGGCGTCGGCATCCGGACGACGCAGGCGTTCGTCAACAGCCATCCAGTCCTGTATGGCAATGACACATATCATAGACGGACACGCCATGTGACACCCGATGATTTCCCGTGCCAGCCATCCCGGCATGGGATGAGGTGCCTCTCCCTGCATGCCAAGCATCACATTGTAATAATATTTGGCGCGTTCGCGGTCTTCATCCCACCACTGACGCATCGTGGCAGTGTCGTGTGTGGAGATGGTGCACACCGAACGGTAAGGGAATCTGTCAAGATTTGCGAAGCGTTCGCCCCATTGTTTCGGCATGGTCTGCAGCTCCAGACTGAGTATGCGCAACTCATCCATCACCCATGCAACACATTCCGGCACCATGCCGAGGTCTTCGGCACACGCCAGCATGTTAGTGGCCTGCGTGATGACAGGCAGTTTCTTCATTGCCTCACGATACCAGAACTGATTGTTGCGGCGATAAAAATAATCGTCATAAAGACGGTTGAAAGCCTTTCGGTCGGCCTCTCCAAGCGCTTTATAGGCATAATCGAACTGTGCGGAAATGCGCGGATGGAACTTTAACGGTTCCCTGTGGTCGCGCACAAAAAGCACTCCACTCACAAGTGAACAGAGTCCGTCGCGCACCGCGAGATCTTCGGCTGACGTACAGTTTTCAAACGCCGCGTATATGAGACGCTGTGTAGCGTATTCCGGTTTCAGACGATAGACGTCGCTGTGGGAATGATCCAGATAAGTGTCGGCCACCTTTCCAGCCTGTTTTCCGAACACTTCCTTAACGACATTCTCTGTGATGAACGGCTCAACAAAGAGCTGCTCACGGAAGTGCAGGCCGTATGCCTCTATCTCCTCACGCGTCAGTCCGAGCGACGGGGAGAAATGACCGATGCGTGCATCCACCGCTTCCACCGGAATCTCCCATATACGGAAGAAACCGAGAACGTGGTCTATGCGGTACGCATCGAAGAATACAGACATGTGACGGAGACGCCGTATCCACCAGAGGCAGCCGTCTTCAAGCATCCGCTGCCAGTTGTACGTAGGGAATTCCCAGTTCTGTCCGTTGTCCGAGAAGGCGTCTGGCGGTGCTCCCGCCTGTCCGTCGAGGTTGAAATATTCAGGTTCCTGCCATACGTCGCAACCGTTACGGTTCACTCCGATAGGTATGTCGCCTTTGAGAATCACGCCCTGCAAGACGGCATAATCGTGCACATCGCGCAACTGCGTGTACAAGATGAACTGTACGTAATAATAGAACGCGACATCCTGGAACATCTTGTTCTTCGGATCGGAAAGTGCTTTACGTTCGCTTTCATCCCAACGGTTGTGCTCCGGCCAGAGCTGAAATTCGGCCGTACCGTAACTGTCGCGCAGGCTGCAATAGCGTGCATAGGGCACGAGCCAGTAATTGTTGTCACTGAAGAACGCGGCAAACGCATCGGTGGAAAGTACTTTCCTGCCCTCCTGTTTATAAAGTATGCGCAGATATTCGAGCTTCGCCTTGCCCACACGCTCGTAGTCGATGGCCGGCAAAGCATTGAGTTCCTCACGCAAGGCCTCGTATTGCAGTCTGATCTTCTTGTCGGAAACAGGCGACAACCGCGACAGATCGGCATACTGCGGATGAAGCGCAAAGACGCTTATGCAGCTGTAAGGATAAGAATCTTTCCATGTATGTGTGGTCGTGGTGTCATTGACCGGCAGAATCTGCAAAACTCTCTGACCAGTCCGTGCCACCCAGTCCACCATCTTTCTCAGGTCTCCGAAGTCGCCCACTCCAAAGCTTTTCTCCGAACGAAGGGAGAATACAGGCACGAGCGTACCGGCAAGACGACGCGGAGAGATGTCGAAATCGGCATTTCGCAGACTGTATGCCCTCACCTCTCCGGGACGGCTCAGACACGTGCGGAACACTCTGTTGTTGCCCTTTTCCCAGAAAAATATGCCTTTGTCGGTATCATTCACAGCTACAAACTTGAACTCCAAGGCATTCTCCGAGAACAATGCGGCATCGAGATCTACCATCCATTCGTTGACGCTGTGTTCTATCATAGGCACACCTTCGGCCACATTCCACATACCGAGAGCATCATGATTACCTGTGACAACCAGATGTTCGCCCTCCCGCAACTGCGGTGCATGCACAAGAAGGCGCACCACCGAGGTGTACGACGTAGGCGGAATCATCTGCAATTGAGCACGGTTGACGCAACCGGAAAAGGCGGAAGAATAAAGCCATGAGGCCGAGGGCATGTCCATCCACATGTCGTTGACTTCATAGGAAGACGCTTTCAGCACCGAAAACTCAAGGCGATGCATATAAAGCATCCATTCACGGCGCACCATACGTCCGCCGCTACTGACACTATAATAATAGGTTATTACGGGATGACTTTCCGAATGGAAGTTCTCGAGAGCACAACTCCAATGCCTGCCGTCTGCCGTTGACATGCGGTAAACACGCGGTTTACAATCGCTGCAATCCACACCAACGAAGACATTCAGCATCAATTCCTCACCCGAGACGGTGTTGTATTCGATATTAAATTTCAGTTTCATACGGTTTTCGATTGTCTTGTTAACGTTATTCACATACTGTCACACACCGTCAGCCATTGGCCGCGGCTGTCAGGACTGGCCCGACATAGCATATTAGTTTACGCAAACTTACACAAAAAAATCGAAAATACGCACATTTTAAAGCAAGTTTATGCATTCATTCCGGGCGGAGAATGCACAAAAATGCGTCACAGACTGATGCACACCATCACACCCTCCGGCCCCACACCCACCGAATAGCGGCTGTGCTCACCCGTTATGAGATCACCCAGACGATAGCCGGCTTCTGTGGCAAGGATGCCTATGGCTGCTCCCGCCAGCACGTCATCCCACTCATGGCGATGGCGACGCACACGGTCCACAGCCGTAACCGCGGCGACACTGTAACCGGCGACGCTTATCCACGGCGACACTTTGCCATACTCCTTGTGCAGTATGGTGGCACCGGCAAAGGCAAACGAAGTGTGTCCTGAAGGGAATGCATCGTATCCGGTACCATCGGGCCGACGGTCTTTTATCGCAGCCTTAAGTCCCCACGTAACGCCAACGGTTATCGCGCAGGATGCTGCCGTGTTCACCACAAGGCGTTTCCAGGAACTCGCACCCTCCACACCTGATACCTTCAGCGCGTATGTTGAGACAAGAGGTACCCAACGAAGATAATCGTCAATGCCGTCGCCACGATAGCTTTTATCCTGCGCACACGCCGGCACCACACTCATAATGAAAAGAATAACAATAAGTTTCCTCATACCATAATAAAAGCAAATGCAGCCGGTCTGCAAAAGAAGGCAGGACGCGACAAGCGTTAATACAACATGTCCACGGGCAAACATGACACCGGGACATACAAAAAAGGGAATGTGCCATTGCTGACACACATTCCCATATTATATCAGTTCTTAATATTTCTCCCGAATAATGCAGTCGCTCATCAAGAATATCTGAGGATCTGTCCGGCACGGATACGCATTGTCTTACGTATACGGTTGAGCTTGCATATCTCATCCACCGTGACACCATACTTCTTGGCGATGCTCTCGAGTGTCTCTCCTGATGCCACCTTATGATAAAGCACCTTGCCTCCGAACTCCGAATCAGCTTCGCTGCTGTCGATGCCTTTCACCAGATCAGGTGTATAGCTTCCGTTGCCTATCTTACCGCGAAGACGTGTTGCTTCGCGCGATTCCTCTTCATAAGTATCCTTGTTGTAAACATAATAGTCACCGGTGACATCCTGCTCGCGGAAGTCGAACATCAGCGCCGGATTGAGCGCCACTCCGCAAAGACGTGTCTCGAAGTGCAGATGCGAACCTGTGCTTCGTCCGGTGTTTCCTCCCAGACCTATCGCCTCGCCGGCACGTACCACCTGATTTTCCTCAACGAGGTTCTTGGACATGTGTGCATAGGTTGTCTCCAGTCCGTTGTTGTGGCGTATCACGACATAATTGCCATAACCACCGCGCTCATATCTCACGATGCGTACCTTACCACTGAATGCCGCACGGATGGTGTCGCCGATATAAACTTTTATGTCAAGTCCTTTGTGTTCTCTTCCCCAGCGCCATCCGAAGTTGCTTGTCACTACGCGGCTCGGCGTAGGCATGCAGAAATGACGGAGGTCGATGCGGTAGCGGTCGGGCATTTCGGTTGCACGGTGAGCATAAGTATTGTCCCAGTCGTCGTAGAGTCTGGCTGCCGGAGACTCCATTTCCTCTCTGGCAGTGATATTTTTCAACATGATTGTGTCCACCGTTTTCATTTTCCTGTCGATGGGAGCCTGTCTGGCCAGAAGGTCCTGCCCCACGACCTGTGTTGCCGAAAATGCAAACAATGCGCCTATAAATAATTTTTTAACAAATCTTTTCAAAATCTTATTTTTTTAGGTGTCCAATATTAATATGGAATAAACGACTTATTCCCTCAAAAGGTATATAATGGACAAGAAATATTACACAAAATTTAAAAACATCACAAAGGTACAGGTTTTTTTTCAGAATTAGTTGTGGTTTAACAGATTTTATCTATTTTTTAGCAAACAAACTATAAATCAGACATTTATTGGCACTGCTGTTGCTTGCGTACGCACGACCCGCCGGCCGGTACACACGGCACCGCACAAAGGATGCGGTGTCAACTTATAGCGCCCCAGTTGACACTGTTGTCGCGCAGTTGTGCCAGCCGCTGCCACAACATACTGAACTCCGGACGCTCGCATTTCGGATCGACTTCGATAATCTTCTGCGCCTCGTCGCGCGCCAACTGCACGAGCTGACCGTCGCGGGCTATGTCCGCAATCTTCAGATCGAAAGCCACACCACTCTGCTGCGTACCTTCCAGATCGCCAGGTCCGCGCAGCTTGAGGTCGGCCTCGGCTATGCGGAAACCATCGTTTGTCTGACACATAATGTCGATGCGCTTGCGTGTTTCGGTCGAAAGTTTATAGCCGGTGACAAGTATGCAGTAGCTCTGATCGGCGCCACGCCCCACCCTTCCGCGCAGCTGATGGAGCTGGGAAAGACCGAAACGCTGTGCGTCGAGTATGACCATGACCGACGCATTGGGCACATTGACACCCACCTCAATAACGGTCGTGGCCACAAGAATCTGCGTCTCACCACTCACAAAACGTCGCATCTCCTCGTCCTTCTCGGCCGGCTTCATGCGTCCGTGAACCTTGCTGAGCCGGCATTCGGGGAATATCTCGCACAGAGCGGTATATCCGTCTTCGAGGTTCTTGAGGTCGCTCTTCTCGCTCTCGCTTATCACAGGGAAGACAAAATAGACCTGTCGTCCGGCCTTTATCTGCTTGCGAATGCCGTCGTAAAGGCTCACTGTCTGGTTGTCATACTTGTGTATGGTGCACACAGGCTTGCGTCCAGGTGGCAGCTCGTCGATAACGCTCACGTCGAGATCACCATAAATGGTCATGGCAAGAGTGCGCGGGATGGGCGTGGCGGTCATCACAAGGATGTGAGGAGGATTGTCGCTCTTGCGCCAGAGGCGTGCACGCTGGGCCACTCCGAAGCGGTGCTGCTCGTCGATAACGGCAAGTCCGAGACGCGAGAAGCGCACGGTATCCTCTACCACGGCGTGAGTGCCAACGAGGATGTTCACCTTGCCGGACACCAGTCCTTCGAGAACCTCGCGCCGGCGACGCCCTTTGACAGTGCCGGTGAGCAGTTCCACACAGACGTCCATGTCGCCCAAAAACTGTCGTATGGTTTCGAAATGCTGTTCGGCAAGTATCTCCGTGGGTGCCATGATGCAGGCCTGGAAGCCGTTGCCCACGGCTATGAGCATGGCCATGAGCGCCACGAGCGTCTTGCCGGAACCTACATCGCCCTGCAGCAGACGGTTCATCTGCTCGCCGGAACGCATGTCGTCGTGTATCTCATGCATCACACGCTTCTGCGCTCCTGTGAGCGGAAAGGGCAGACGCTCATGAAAGAACGTGTGCAACAGGTCACCGGCGCGCTTGAGAACATACCCCCGATAGTGGCGGCGGCGGTCGCTCACGTAGCGCACAATGTTGAGCTGGACGTAGAACAGTTCCTCAAACTTGAGCCGTTGGCGCGCACGTTGCATTTCGTCCACGCTGTGCGGATAGTGTATGGCACGCATGGCCGCGTCGCGCGACACAAGATGCAACGGCCCCGTGATGAACGGAGGAAGCGTCTCCCGCAGCGGCTGCGACAGACGTGTGAGCAGAGTCTTGATTATTTTCTCGAGCGCATGGGAGTTTATGCCGTTCTTCTTCATGCGATCGGTGGTAGTATAATATGGCTGGAGGCCCATCTGCGAGAGGTTCAGTTCCGACGCCTTGTCTATGTCGGGATGGGCAAACTGGAAACGTCCTCCGAAAATGGAGGGACGCCCGAAGACAATGTATTCCTCGCCAACCTTGTATTGCTGATATACATACTGTCCACCGCGAAACCACACGAGATCCACAACACCCGTGCCGTCGCTGAAGTGGGCGACGATGCGTTTCTGCCTGATACCGGTGGCGAACTCCTCAAAACTGAGTATGCGGCCCTTTATCTGCACGAACGGCATGTCGCCCGTCAGCTCGCGGATGCTGTAAACACGGCTGCGGTCGATGTATTTGTAGGGATAATATTCGAGCAGTTGTCCCCACGTGGTGATGTTGAGATCCTTGCCCAGGATGTCCCTCCGTCGGGGGCCGACACCGGGCAGATACTTTATGTCCTGATCTAAAACTTCGCTCACTGGCGGGCGTTTAATAATGATTCGGCTATCTGAAGGTCGAACGGTGTGGTGAGCTTGATGTTCTCGCGGTTGCCTTCCACCATGACGACACGGTGGCCGGCAGCCTCCACCACCGACGCATCGTCTGTGAACGACTCGCTGTAAGGACAGTCGAAGGCACGGCGTGCGAGAGCTATGTCGAACACCTGGGGTGTCTGCACCACGCGATAGTCGCTGCGCAGCACATTATGTCCGCTGCCGTCGGGCCGGACAAGGCGCAGTGTGTCGGTGACAGGCATCACGGGGATGGCCGCACCGTGAGTGCGTGCGGCGTCATAACAGCGGCGTATGACATCTGCCGATATAAACGGACGCACACCGTCGTGTATGCCCACAAGGCCCTCTGCACCGGCCGGAACAGCCATAAGACCGTTGCGCGACGAGGCAAAGCGCGTGTCGCCCCCGCTCACCACGGTGTGGCTGACGGCGAAAGAATGCTCACGGCAGAGGCTGTGCCAGTAGTCGTGCTGACTCTCGGGCAGCACAAGAATGATGCCTGCTCCGGGCAAGGCCTCCGCAAAACGGCTAATGGTGCGCATCAGAACGGGTACTCCACCCACGGGCAGAAACTGTTTGGGCACGTCGCTGCCCATGCGCAGGCCCTTGCCGCCTGCAACTATTATGACGTAATCCATCGTTGTCGGTTGTTTGTCGTTGACCTGTAATATAATAAAAAACACCGGGCTGCAAGACCGCATGTGTCTCACCGCCCGGAATATCTGTAAACGGCTTAACGCCAGAAGAAGCCCATGCCTTCGGCCACCTCACGTGCCTTTTCCTCACCGGCCATGAACTCAAGCAGCTTGTATGCGTAGGGCAGCGTTGCGGCCGGACCCTTGCCGGTCACGAAGTTGCCGTCGACAGTAACAAGTTCCGAGGTGTACTCGGCGCCTTCAAGATACTTGTCGAAGCCTGGATAACATGTGGCGCGACGGCCCTTGAGCAGTCCCATACGGCCGAGAACCATAGGTGCGGCACAGATGGCTCCGATGAGCTTTCCGGCCTCGTTGTGTGCGGCAAGCACGCGGTGCAGACCCTCGTGCATGTCGAGTGTGGCAGAACCGGGCAGTCCGCCGGGCATCATAAGCAGGTCGGCGTCAGAAAAATCTGCATCTTCGAAAAGAAGATCGGCCTTCACAGTGACACCGTGCGAGGTGCTCACCATCTCCGAACCGGTAACGCTCACTGTCTTCACTTCAACTCCTCCGCGACGCAGAACATCGACCGGACCCAGACCTTCGACTTCCTCGAAACCGTCGGCCAGAAACTCATATACTTTTGCCATTGTCTCTATGTTTGATTATGTTCAATTGCAAACTTACACATTTTTTTTGAAAATACAGTGACGCGAATATTTAAAAGAAACAAAATGAAAGCGCGGACACGACACTGAAAACTCTGCTGTGGATTGCCACGGACGCACCACGGCATGGACACGAAGGCGCAGCACAAGGAGGAAAATGCAGATGTATATTTATGCAAAACTCGGAGGCGGAAATGAATATTTATACAGCGTCAACTTCACGAGAATCGAATATTTGCGAGCAACTGCGCATCCGGCCGCAAATTCGCGAGTTTTGAGAGGGTTGCGCAACGCATTGTGCTACAGCAGTTTACTCAACACCACACCCCGCCCCGCTTTACCACATGCTGCGCAAGCCCCTTTTGCTGGGTGCTAACCTTACTTTTTCTGGTGATTATATGAACTTGAACGCACCATAATACAGACCATATCGCACCCTGAAAAAGGCTCTTCCGCAAAACGACGGCCGGCGACCGGCAGATCCGGATATGAAAAACGGCCTCGCCGATTGAACGGGCGAAGCCGATAAAGGGCTTTTCGGCGCGTGCCGGTTTTCTATTTTCAAAAAAATTTTTGTCAAAATATTTTACTTCCGCATTTGCATAAATATGCAGGAATGAGGCCGAAACTGGCTTTCCTGCGCCGGAGGGTCAGCGACCGTCGAGCGCGAAGAAACGCCACAGCGGAGCAAGCATGGTGGCCTGCAGGAACTCGCCACGGCAGAGCATGTCGTAGATTTGGCTGCGCTCGAAACAATACACCTCGACGTCTTCCGTAGCGTCGAGATGCTGCGTATCCACCTTACTGACGCCCCGGGCCACGAAACAGTGGGTGATGTTGTTCTGTGTCGAGGCATTGGCCGTGAGCTGCATCAGTTCTTGCCATTCGCCTCCGGCATATCCGGTTTCCTCAAGCAGTTCGCGGCGTGCCGACTCTTCGGGGCTCTCACCTTGCTCGCACACTCCGGCACACAGTTCGAACGACGTGCGGCCGAGCCCATGACGGTACTGACGTACGAGCACAAACCGGTCGTCGTCGGTGATGGCTATGATATTGACCCAGTCGGGATATTCGAGCACATAATACTCGTCGTTCACTCTGCCGTCGGGCAGTCTCACTTTGTCGCGGCGGGCTGTGAGCCACGGCCTGCGGAAAATGTACTCGCTGTGGAGCACGTCCCACTTCATATCTTTCATATTGCAGTGTGTTTTTATATTGTCTGTTGCGATGCGGCAGCTGTGTCTGCGGCAGCCGTGCGGCGCGTCATGACAGGCTGGTGAAGAAAAGGGGAAAGAAAAACCAACGGTCAGCGGCGGTTCCGCAGATGGCGTATGATGCTGTCGGCGGCTGCAAACAGCAGGGTGAGAACAAGCGAGCCAACGGCGTTGACAAGCAGATTTCCGTCTTTCCACTCGTCGTATGGAGAAAGGCGACGCACTATGCTGTTGGCTGCAAGAATGAGCAGAAACACCATAAGATAGTACAGAAGACGGCGTTTTCCGATATTCTTCATATCGCTATAAATAAAGGATTACATTATGTGTGATAATCCGCCGAAGACGTGCGGACGCTTAGCGCGGGACGTATGGCGGAATTATGGACCGACGTAACAAGGGCGTCAGTCGAGGTCGATGTGGCTAACGCTCACCTTCTCGTGAAGGAATATCTGCGCGCTCTCCCTGAACTTCTCCTCGCTCTCGGTGGTGAAGTAGCGGCATGTGCCGCCCTGTGTTATGCAGGCTTCCATGTCCTTGTGGCGCTCAAGATAGTTCTGAAGGCTTTCGGCCACGTAGTGTCCCTGAGGCACTATGCGCACTCCGTCGGGCGCGTTCTTCACAATGCTGTTCATAAGGAGCGGATAGTGGGTGCAACCGAGCACGATGGTGTCGATGAGCGGATCCTTGCGCATGAGCTGGTCGATGCGTTTCTTCACGAAATAGTCGGCTCCGGGACTGTCTGCCTCGTTGGCCTCCACGATGGCGGCCCACAAAGGACAGGCCACGCCCGACACAACAACGTCGGGGAAGAGCTTGCCTATCTCGAGCGCATAGCTCTCACTCTTGATGGTGCCTTCGGTGGCGAGAATGCCTACATGGCGGCTGCGCGTGAGACTACCGATATTCTCTGCCGTGGGACGGATGATGCCGAGCACACGTCGCTGAGGGTCGAGCGCAGGCAGATCGCGCTGCTGTATGGTGCGCAGAGCCTTGGCCGAAGCGGTGTTACAACCGAGAATCACAAGATGGCATCCCATGGAGAAAAGCTTCAGCACGGCCTGGCGGGTGAACTGATAGACCACCTCGAACGAGCGCGAACCGTAAGGCGCGCGGGCGTTGTCGCCAAGATACATGTAGTCGTAGGCCGGCAGCAGCTGGCGGATACCATGAAGTACGGTGAGCCCTCCGTATCCGGAATCGAACACTCCGATGGGGCCCGGAGCTGAAGGAAACATACTGTCGGATTGTTTCATCATTGTATGTTAAGGGCTGTTCGGAGTAAAGGGTTGATGTTCTCGCCACAGGCGGGATCTACATAAGGACAAGCGTCGCCGTCGGTATTGAGTACAAAGGCGAAGCCACGTTCACCGCCTATGCGTCGCACAGCCTCGAATATTCTGGCACGCAGCGGTGCATAAGCGTCCTTACGGGCCTCCTCGAGCAACCGGGCGGCCTCTTTTTTGAAAGCAACGTTCTTTTCCATTATTTCCTGAAGCTCAGTCTGACGTTTGTACAGAATGGAAGGTATCAAATCGCGCTGTGTCTCGAGAAACTCCTCATACTTGGCGTTGAATTCGCTCTCGGCACGCTTCATCTCCTCATCGTACTTCGCACGCAGATCGGAAAGGTTTTTCTGGGCGACTGCATATTCCGGCATTGCCGTGAAGATGGAGTCAAGACTGAAATAGCCATACCTCAGTGACTGTGCTCCGGCCATGGTGGCCGTGGCAAAAAAAACTAACAGAAAGAACAGCTTTTTCATAATATTCAGAAAAGATAAAAACTGTGCCATGACAATGATGGCACAGTCGGGTTGTTTTTTAAATATGTATTGCTTACTTCGTCTTGTTAAGCTCAGCCTTCACCTCTGCGGTCACGTCCTTGCTGAGAGTGTCGCTTACATAAGGTATTCCGGCTGAAAGGTCCATGATGTAAACATAACCACCGGCTTTGCCTACAGCTTTGATTGCATCGAGCAGCTTGGTTGTGATAGGCTGCATCTTCTCCTGCTGTGCCTTCTGGAAAGCTTCTGAGTTATCCTGATAAGCCTGCTGTATTTTCTGCTGCAGACCCATGAGCTCAGTTTCTGTTTCCTTCTGCTTTGTCTCGTTCATGGTTGACTTGTTCTTCTCGTACTCGGCAGCCTTACGCTGGAGTTCGTCCTGCATGGCCTTAAGGTCGTTCTCATACTGTTTGGCCGTTGCTTCGAGCTCACCACGCACCTTGATGAGTTCCGGCATTGAAGCCATGATCTCCTGTGTGTTGAGATGACCGAACTTAGGTGTCTGTGCGAATGCTGCCAGCGGGGCAAACATGATCAACATTAAAATAAGCTTTTTCATTTTCTTTCTTTTGTTTATTGTGTTATTTATTTGATTTCTTTTGTGCAACTCAATGCTTCAAGGCGCGAGGCGCATCAGTTGGAGTAACCCAGCTTTTCGAGCACTTCGTTGCTGATGTCTATCTTAGGCGAGCCGAAGATGATGCCCGTATCGCTGGCGCGGTCGAGCACAAGCGAATAACCGCGCAGTTCGGAAATCTCCTTCACTGCGTTGTATATTTCGTCCTGTATCGGAGTCATGAGGCTCTCACGTTTCTTGAAGAGCTCGCCCTCCGGACCGAAATACTTGCGCTTCAGTTCGCCGGCCTCCTTCTCCTTATTCATTATAGCCTCCTGGCGTTCCTTCTTCTGCTCCTGTGAGAGGAACACTACTTCGTTCTGATAGTTCTTATACATGGTGGCCGCTTCGTTACTTATGGCGTCAACCTCAGCCTGCCACTTCTTGGAAACCTGGTTCAACTGTTCGTTGGCACGTTCGTAAGCCGGAATGTTATTCAATATGTATTCCATATCGAGCAAGGCAAACTTCTGTGCCCCGGCTGTCATGGCTGTCATGGCCAATACGGCAATTATCAAAAGTTTTTTCATCTTATGTCCTCCTTGTTTTATTGTTAATAACATTTATATCATACATCCGTCATCAGAATTCCTGACCAAGGATGAAGTGGAAGTTGCTGCCACCCTTTGAACCGAACACCTTGTCGAAACCGTAAGCCCAGTCAATTCCCATCATACCGACCATCGGCAGGAAGATGCGGACACCGACACCGGCAGAACGCTTCATGTCGAACGGATTGAACTTCTTGGTGTCGTTCCATGCGTTACCGGCCTCGAGGAATGTCAGACCGTAGATTGTGGTGTTACCCAACAGGAACGGATAACGGAGCTCAAGAGTCATGCGGTCGTAAGCATATCCTTCATATCCGTAAGGAGTAAGCGATCCGTTCTCGTATCCACGCAAACCGATGGTTTCCTCAGCGTAACCGGTAGAGTAACCTGTCATACCGTCACCACCCATGTAGTAGGTTTCGAACGGTGACTTCTTATACTTGTTGTAGCTGCCGAGCAGACCGAATTCAACACGTGTCATGAGCACGAAGCACTTCGTTCCGCCAGAAAGCGCAGTGAAGGTTCTTGCCTTGAGCTTCCACTTGTGGTACTCTATCCAGCGATATTTCTCCTGCTGTTCGCGATCGTAATTAGGCGACTGCGGATTGGTTGCGAGGTTCTTGTAATCCTTCTTGTCCCACATTGACCATGGCGGAGTGAGAGACAGTGAGAACAGGAACTCTGAACCACGACGCGGGAAGAGCTGGTTGTCTGTAGATACACGGCTGAGCGAGAACGTGAAGTTCAAGTTGTTGGAGTTTCCGTTGGTCAGAAGGAAGTAGCTCCAGTTCTTCAGCATATAGCGTGTGTAGGCAAGCTGCAGCGACAGTGTGAAGTAGTCGTCCGGCCAGCGGAGCTGTTTTCCCCATCCTATCGAGGCTCCGAAGAGCTGCACATACTTGTCCGGATCGTAATAATTTTCATAATTATTGTATATGCTGCTGCCGTAACCGTACAGATAATTATAGTAGTTATTGAAATAAGCACTGTTGTAATAGTTGCTCGAAACGTCAGTCTGCTTAGAGTAGAACACGCCGACATTGAACTGGATCGGGCGTTTTCCGCCAAACCAGTTGGTTGAATAATTGACGTTGTAAGACTGATAGTAAGTACCGTTGGTCTGTGCTCCGAGCGAGAGAACCTCACCATCGCCGATCGGCATGATGCCTCGGTGCTCGCGGTTCTTGTTGAACAGGTTACGCATAGAGAAGTTGTTGAGCTTCAAGCCTACACGTCCAATCACACCGGTCTGTCCCCATCCAAGCGAGAACTCCACCTGGTCGTTGGTCTTCTGCTCCAGATTCCAGTTGATGTCCACTGTTCCGTCTTCCTCATTAGGAACGGGTTCCGGACTTACTTTTTCCTCATTGAAGTGACCCATTGAGGCAATCTCACGTGCAGAACGCATCAGTGACTCTTTAGAGAAGAGGTCGCCCGGCTTCGTTCTGAGTTCGCGGCGCACTACGTTTTCATACAAACGGTCGTTACCGTTGATACGAACGCGGCTCACACGTGCCTGCGGTCCTTCGATAATACGCATCTCAAGGTCGATTGAGTCACCGTCGATATTGATTTCGGCAGGTGTAAGCGAATAGAAGATATAACCGTTGTTCCAGTACAGGTTGCCCACAGCATCCTCGTCTTCAGTAAGACGCTTGTTCATGAGTTTCTGGTTGTAGACATCGCCTTTCTTCATATCAAGCACCTTGGCAAGGAAGTCCGAAGAGTAAACGGTATTTCCCACCCATGTTATGTTGCGCAGATAATACTTCCGGCCTTCGTCCACCTTTATATAAATGTTGACATGTCTGTCATCAACATTCCACACACTGTCTTTCAGAATGACAGCGTCACGATAACCATGTTCGTTGTATTTCTCGATGAGTTTCTGCTTGTCACCCTTCCAGCGTTCGGGAGTGAACTTCTTGGATTTCAGGAAGGTAGAGAGTTTTCCCGCTTCGTGAGTCTTTGAGAAAGCACCCTTACGGAACAGTCCACCCTTTATCTTGCCGTCAGTGAATGCCTCATTACCGTCGATAATGATGCTTCTGACCTTCATCTTCTGCTTTTTGTCGATTATGACATCGAGTATCACCTGATTCTTGTTTGTCACATCAGGACGCTCTACAATCTGTATCTCCGCATTCTTGAAACCTTTCTCATCGAAGTAACCCTTTGCAAGGAGTTTGGCACGGTCCAGAGTATTCGGTGTGACCTGCAATCCCTTGAGCAGTCCGAGCTTCTCTTCCATATCAGAACGCTCCGATTTCTTGATGCCGATATAGTTGACAGCAGAAACACGCGGATTGGCGCGCAGTCTGATATTAAGATAAGCCTTGTCGGCAACAAGCGAATCGACAACAATGGCAACATCAGAGAAAAGTCTGTAATTCCAGTATTTCTTGACAGCCTCGGTGAGCTCATTACCCGGCAACGAAATGGTCTGTCCGACCGACAGACCGGAAATTCCGGTGAGCATATAATCCTCATAGCCATCTATTCCGGACACCGTTATTCCGCCGATAGTAACGGTCCGCGGAGTACCGGCATAGGAAATGTCGGGATAAACTATTTTGTCCTGAGCACTGGCACAGACGCTGAAAATGAGCGCCGCCACGGCAATCAACAGCTTTCTTACATTCATAGTCGCTTATTAAAATCTTTCATCAAGAGAAGGAACAGTGCTTTTCGTCTGTTAAGTCACACTGAAATGTCCACCGTTCCGGTATAATTATCAATCTGTTTTTATATTTTACTGTTTTCAACGGAGCGTAACACTTTGAAGCACACACACTCCATATCATCACTGGTTGTTCTCGCCATCCACCTGATCGCCGGTCTTTCCGAAACGGCGCTGGCGTCCCTGATAGCTGATTATGGCCTTGTGGAGGTCATCCTCGCTGAAGTCAGGCCAATAAGTGTCGCAGAAATACAACTCACTGTAGGCAATCTGCCACAACAGATAGTTGCTCACTCTCACTTCGCCGCCGGTCCTTATAAGCAGGTCGGGGTCTGGCATGAAAGATGTGACGAGATTTTCCGACACCATGTCTTCGTTTATATCATCCGGCGAAATGGCCTTTTCAGCCACACGCGCGGCAATGTTCTTTACGGCGCGTGTTATTTCCCAGCGTGCCGAATAGCTCAAAGCCACAATCATGGTCATAGCCGTATTGCCGGCGGTATGTTCTTCTGTTTCTGCCAGCTTGCGTCTCACCTCTTCCGGAAGGCGGTCGATATCGCCGATGACACGAAATCTCACGTTGTTCTTCATGAATATTTCGTCCTCGAGCGACGACAGTACAAGTCCCATGAGAGCGGACACCTCGTCGGCCGGTCTGTTCCAGTTCTCTGTAGAGAACGTATAGAGCGTGAGATACTTCACGCCCAGACGAGTACACTCCGACGTGATGCGTCTTACCGTGTCCACACCTGCCTGATGTCCGAAGCTGCGCGGTTTGCCACGTTCTGCAGCCCATCTTCCATTGCCGTCCATAATGATGGCAATGTGCTGAGGAACATTGTTTCTGTCTAAAACGTCAAGCATATAAGTCAGATATTTTACTGTTAGCAATAAAGGAATGTGCCGTCTGTCGTAAGCGCGTCACTCGTAGGCATTGTGACAAGTGCGGCACTTCGGCATGAAACTGTATGTGAGCGTAAGCTGCAAGGCCGAGTAGCAGTCGGTATTCTTGAACAGTCCGGTGCTCTTTATGCCGTAGGGATCCTTCACACCGTCGAGTTCGTCGCTCAGCGAAAAGTGTATCGCCCACTCCAATCCAAGATTCAGTCTCTCTCCTATTTTATATTTCACGCCAAGTCCGATAGGAATATTGGCTGTGAAAACATTATCGTCATTTCCCGAAGCGTAGGTAGCGCCCAGGCCGCCGAAGACAAACGGCGTGATTCTTTTGGCTCCGCGATAGTCCTGTCCGGTACCGTACGGCCAGAAATTGTATTCATAAACCAGACTGACATCCACGAGTGTATTGCTGAAGTCGTACACTTGTTCCTGATAGTCAGGATAATACGTCTGCACATCCTTCGACGATCCTTTCAGCTTGCCGTAGCTTCCGGTCAACTTCAGACCCATATACGGATTGAACACCCGGCGCAACACAAGCGACGCCATCGGTTGCATGTTCTTCAGAATACTTCCGTTGAAATCGCCTTCATAAGACATCATGCCCACTCCCGCACCTATTTCCATGCGATACTGATCATCGGTCTGTGCGCTGGCAAAGACCGAGCAGGCAGTCAGAAAAATCGTTATGAAGGTTTTTCTCATCTCATGTTATTCGATGAATACGTTATCTTCCTTTATCCATCCAAGACGGTTGGTGCGTCCACGCCACACCTGTCCGCTACCACCACAGACAAACCAGATGAAGTTGTCCTTATCCACGGTTATCGCAAAAGAGTTCTGGTTCACGGTGATTCCGCTCGGAATTGTGACTACAGAGTCTTTCTGCCATGTTATACCACCATCGGCACTGCGATAGAAATTATCGAATGCTCCATGATGTGTGCCTCCGATACTCTCGCCACCCACGGCCAGTATGCAGTTGTCGTAGCCCACTGTCTGTATGTTACGCAGGCGCGGGGCCTTGTACTTGTTGTCTGAAGAAACATTGTAATAAGTCCACGGCTGGTTCTCACTGAACTCTGCGCCCTCGTCAATCTTGCCCCATATCAGAGGAGTTATGTCCGACGGATAGTCCTCGGCGCTACGGTTGCCCACCATCACAACACGGTCTGTGTCGTCGTTTGTGGATATCGGAGCGCTCACAAATGTTATGTCCTGGTCAGGCAGGAGGTCCTGTGCGTCGTCAATGACAGAGAGCGACCATGTGTTGCCGTCGTCCTTCGACTCTACAAGACGGCCGTCTGCATCGTAAGCATAGAGCTTGAAACGACTTGCAGCAACCAGTTGTCTGAGCTGTGCACGTCCGGCCACTACCCAAGATTCGCCGTCGGCGGTCTTCATAATCTGACCGTTATCATATAAATAAACATATCCGTTGGTTGTAACAATGCTCTTGTATGCATCGGCCGACAATGCTACGCCAAGATTGGCAGTGATGTCTGTCCACGCCATACCGTTCTCCGAAGAATATACAAGAGTGTTGCTGCCGTTGCTTCCAAATACGAACAGATGTCCTTCTGTCGCAGCACTCTTCATGCCTTTGAGCTTTGCCAGATTGGCATCAACGCCCATTCTTTTCCAAACGAACGAGTCAGCCTGTTCCTTATGTACGTTCACTCTTATGGTGTATTTTCTGTGTCCGGCTCCAGAGTTGCTGTATATATAGAAGTCGCGCGGCACAGAAAAGTCGATAGAGTCAGTACTGGAGAAATATTTGAGAGAGTCGCTCGTCATGCTCTTTATTCCCACATATCCTGCATTTTTGGTGTTTATGTTGCACAACACCTTCTTTGCGTCGATTCCGACAGGCAGAGAATCGGGATTATAAATCTCACATTTGATCTGATCAATATAGAATTCGTAACCGCTGCAGTCAACGGTTTTCTTATATGTACTGTCGAGTCCGTGTGATGATTTGGTGTGAAAATATTGGTTGAGGGTTCCGAGTGTGAACGATGTTATCGCGGTATCGTCGGCAAAGACGTAGTCACTGTCGTCGCCAAGACATGATGCCAGCGACAGTATTCCGCAAGCCAACATCATCAAAGGTATCAACTTCCTTTTCATTTTTCTACTCAAACTACTTTTAATTTTTAGCTGCAAATTTAATCAGAATTCTCCAAATAGAACTTTTTTTTGGTGCTTTATTGTGTTATTTATTGATTAAAGCGGTGTTTTTTAAGTTTGTTTAGTGATTAGGCCACACGGCTGATGTCTTTTTCACACAACGCACAGGCAGGCCGTACACCCTGTGCACGCCGGCTTATAATATATAATAAGGTGTGTTTCATGGTGTTGCGTGACAAAAGAAAGAGGCGGCCTCCATAGTGGAAACCGCCTCCGTTTATGTGTTCAAGAAACTTTCTTAGAGTTTCGGACCTGCAGCTACGAGAGCCTTACCAGCCTCATTGCCTTCGTACTTAGCGAAGTTCTTGATGAAGCGTGCAGCCAGATCCTTAGCTTTCTCTTCCCACTTGCAAGCGCAATCGTATGTATCGCGCGGGTCGAGGATCTTCGGATCAACACCCGGGAGTTCTGTCGGAACCTCAAAGTTGAACATAGGAATGGTCTTTGTAGGTGCGTTGTTGATAGAACCGTCGAGGATTGCGTCGATGATACCACGTGTGTCGCGGATAGAGATACGCTTGCCAGTACCGTTCCAACCTGTGTTAACGAGGTAAGCCTTAGCACCGCTCTTCTCCATCTTCTTAACCAGTTCCTCAGCATACTTTGTAGGATGCAGCTCGAGGAATGCCTGACCGAAGCAAGCAGAGAATGTCGGAGTCGGCTCTGTGATACCGCGCTCTGTTCCGGCGAGTTTAGCTGTAAATCCAGACAGGAAGTAGTACTTTGTCTGCTCCGGAGTCAGAATTGATACTGGAGGCAGTACACCGAATGCGTCAGCTGACAGGAAGATAACCTGCTTAGCAGCCGGAGCGTGGCTGATAGGACGTACGATGTTGTCGATGTGATAGATAGGATAAGAAACACGAGTGTTCTCAGTTGTGCTCTTGTCTGTGAAGTCGATCTTGCCTTCAGCGTCAACTGTTACGTTCTCGAGCAGAGCGTCGCGGCGGATTGCATTGTAGATGTCCGGCTCGCTCTCCTTGTCGAGGTTGATAACCTTAGCGTAGCAACCACCTTCGAAGTTGAACACACCGTTGTCATCCCATCCGTGCTCGTCGTCACCGATGAGCAGACGCTTCGGGTCTGTAGAAAGAGTTGTCTTACCTGTACCAGACAGACCGAAGAAGATAGCTGTGTTCTCACCGTTCTTGTCGCAGTTTGCAGAGCAGTGCATAGAAGCGATGCCCTTCAGCGGCAGGAAGTAGTTCATCATAGAGAACATACCCTTCTTCATCTCACCACCGTACCATGTGTTGATGATTACCTGCTCCTTAGATGTTACGTTGAATACAACTGCAGTCTCAGAGTTGAATCCGAGTTCCTTCCAGTTCTCAACCTTTGCCTTAGAAGCATTGTAAACGATGAAGTCCGGCTCGAAGTCCTCGAGTTCCTCTTCTGTAGGACGGATGAACATGTTCTTTACGAAGTGAGCCTGCCAAGCAACCTCCATGATGAAACGAACAGCCATACGTGTGTCCTTGTTGGCACCGCAGAATCCGTCGATTACATACAGTTTCTTGTTAGAAAGCTCTTTCTTTGCGATTTCCTTAACGGCAGCCCATGCTTCCTGAGAAGCCGGTTTGTTGTCGTTCTTATATTCGTCTGATGTCCACCATACTGTGTCCTTAGAGTTCTCGTCCATTACGATGAACTTATCCTTAGGAGAACGGCCGGTGTAGATACCTGTCATTACGTTTACAGCGCCAAGCTCTGTTACCTGGCCTTTGTCGAAACCTTCGAGGTCGCTTTTTGTCTCCTCTTCGAAGAGAACCTCATAAGAAGGGTTGTGGAGAACCTCAGTTGTACCTGTGATTCCGTACTTCTCTAAAACTGACTTATCAAATTTTGCCATTTCAATAAATATTTAGATGTGAAAAAATATCCTGTTACGTTCTTATTACAAGCGGTTTGTTCTTCTAAAACCGACGCAAAGTTATGAAAAAAGTAATAAAACCACAAACTTAATTATCACAAAAAAAAGCACAATAAATCTTTTTATGTTAAAGAACAAAAAAAATTTGCCGGCATATTCTTAATTGCAATTTGGAGTTGGCAAACTACAAAAGTTTTTTGATAAATTTGCATGCGTGAACATCACGCCGGCGCACCCCGCCACACACATCCGGCCGCACTGAAAAGCACCTTTGCGGCAACCGTGAAACAGGGGCGGCGCGTTGTCCGTACATTAATTATTAAATACAAACTTAAACGTCATGAAAATAATAGACTTCAGCCAGACAAACTCCATCATGAACCAGTATATGGCCGAGATGCGCGACAAGGACTATCAGCACAACCGGCTGCTCTTCCGCAACAACATCATGCGCATAGGCGAGCTCGAGGCCTACGAGATAAGCAAGACGCTCAGCTATGAGGAGCGCGACGTGCAGACACCTCTGGGCACAGCCCGCGTCAGTGTGCCGTCCGACAAGGTGGTGCTGGCCACGATATTCAGAGCCGGACTGCCCTTCCACAACGGCTTCCTCAACATATTCGACCACGCCGGCAACGCCTTCGTGAGCGCCTATCGCGAGTACACCGACCAGTCGCACACCGACGTAAGCATACACGTTGAGTATCTCGCCACGCCCGACATCGACGGCAAGACACTCATCATTGCCGACCCGATGCTCGCCACCGGAGGCTCGATGGAGCTGGGCTACAAGGCGTTCCTCACCAAGGGCACGCCAAAGAACGTGCACGTGGCATGCGTAATAGCCGCACCCGAGGGCATCGAGCACATCAGAAAAACATTCCCCGACGACCGCACCACGATATGGTGTGCAGCCATCGACCCGGGACTGAACGAGCACAAGTACATCGTACCGGGCTTCGGCGACGCGGGCGACCTGTGCTACGGCGAGAAGATATGATGTCTGACTCAGGTAAACGCCGCGTCACACATTTGTCAAAAAAAATTACAACTATTCGTCGTCAAGAGTGACCGTGGAATCATCCGGGAAAATTTTGTCCGGGAATATTCTGAAAATAACGCAGCTGTACAACACTCTCACTATCAGACATTTATAAAAATCACATTTTTGCGAAGCCTCTTCTGCGGTGCGAAACAGCCTTTATCACACCACGGAAGAGGCTTTTCCGTCATGCATTATGGTGCATACCATCACGTGATACAGCACGTTTCAGCACCCGAAATGCACCATATCGCGCCGTCATGTGTTCCGCATGACACACCAACCGTCGCCACTACACACTCCGCCTCCGCCGGAAGAGTCTTTTCCGCAGCGCCTCAGCTCACAGAATGAGAGTTGCAGCCGGACTTTATTTGTAAAGAATTTTTACCGTCGCACCGTTCATCATCAAAGTATTCCGGCAGCCGGATGTGCGCCCACTCTTTACATATATTTATTTGCGAGTTAGACAAATTATGCTTATATTTGCTTTCTAAAACTATCACAATGGCGTCAGAAAAACTAAGATTTGCTATTTTCGGAAACACTTTTCAGAGCAAAAAGTCAGCTTCGATACAGAAAGTCATCTATCACCTGGAGCGGCACGGTGCGCAGATATACATCGACCGCCCGTTCTACGACTTTCTGAAACACTACGGACAGATGCCTGCCGGCTCGCCCAAAGTGTTCGATGCCGACGGCTTCGACGCCGACTTCGCCATATCCATGGGCGGCGACGGCACGTTTCTGAAGACAGCAGTGCGCGTCGGTATAAAGAACATCCCCATACTGGGTGTCAATACCGGCCGGCTGGGATTCCTTGCCGACGTCATGCCCGAAGAGTTCGGCACCGCTATAGACGCCATATACGACGGCCACTACACCACCGAGAACCACACGGCTCTGATGGTGCGCACCGACACAAAACAGCTGCGCGGCGAGCCATTCGCACTCAACGACATAGCCGTACTCAAGCGCGACAACGCATCGATGATAAGCATACGCACATGCATCGACGGCGAACACCTCGTCACCTATCAAGCCGACGGACTCATAGTGTCCACACCGACAGGTTCGACGGCCTACTCGCTGTCTAACGGCGGACCCATCATAGTGCCGCGCACCAACACCATGTGTCTCACACCGGTGGCTCCGCACAGCCTCAACGTGCGCCCGATAGTGATAAGCGGCGACAGCACCGTGACGCTGAGCGTGGAGTCGCGCTCGCACAATTTCCTGCTGGCCGTCGACGGACGCAGCGAGACTCTCACCGAAGGAACATCCATAACCATTGACAAGGCACCGTTCATCACAAGCATAGTGAAGCGTCCCGGACACAACTACTTCGCATCGCTGCGCGAGAAGATGATGTGGGGTGCCGACAAACGCAAGGACTGAAACGCCACAATCATACGCCCCTCAGGCACAAAGACGCTCATGTCATGAAAATAAGGCAGATACTCAAGATACCGGACACGCAATACACCACCACACAGATAATGAAATGGCTGTGGGGACAATGGCGCGGCAACCGTCTGCAAGCGGTGCTCAACGCCGCCACGGGCATTGCACAGGTTGTCACAAGTCTGTCGCAGGTGTGGGCCGTCAAGCATGCCATCGACGTGGCGTCGGGCGTAGTCAAAGGTTCCATCTACAGCGCCGTGGGCATGATGGCGGCACTCATACTGTGCGACTTCGCACTCAACATCACGTCTGTATGGGTGCGCAACATTCTCGGCATAAAGGCGCAGAACCGCATGCAGCAGCGCATGCTCGACCGGATACTGCGCTCCGAATGGCGCGGACGCGAGATACGCCACTCCGGCGACGTGCTCAACCGTCTGGAGTTCGACGTGAACAACGTCATCAACTTCCTCACCGAGACAATCCCCAACACGCTTTCTGTCATCGTGATGTTTGTCAGCGCCTTTGTCTATCTGTTTCTCATGGACAAGGTTCTGGCTCTTGTCATCGTGGTGCTCATCCCCGTTTTCCTCATCGGCAGCAAGGTTTATGTGGGCCACATGCGCCGTCTCACACGTTTCGTGCGCGACTCCGACAGCAAGGTGCAGAGCGTATTGCAGGAGACTGTGCAGCACCGCATGCTCATAAAAACACTCGAGAACGACCGCAACATGATAGACAAGCTGGAACGCACGCAGTGCGAACTGCGCCAGAATGTGGTGAAGCGCACGTCGTGCTCGGTGTTCTCAAACCTCGTGCTCAACACCGGCTTCGCCGCAGGCTACCTTCTTGCGTTCCTGTGGGCGGCCCTTCGCATGTCGCAGCACACGCTCACCTTCGGCGGAATGACGGCATTCCTGCAACTTGTCAACAAGATTCAGACTCCAGCACGCAGCCTCACCAAGCTGGTACCGGCATTCGTGAGCGTGCTCACGGCGTCAGAACGACTGATGGAACTCGAGGAGAATCCGCTCGAGGAACAGGGCGAGCCTGTGAAGATAGACGGTCCGTGCGGCATACGCCTCAACAATATCACCTATCTGTACGACGGTGGCTCGCGCAACGTCATCGAAAATCTGAGCCACGACTTCCAGCCCGGTTCGTGCACGGCCATACTCGGCGAGACCGGTGCCGGCAAGACTACGCTCATCAGAATAATCCTCGCCCTGCTCCACCCGCAGCAAGGCACGGCCGAGATATACAACTCCTCATCATCCCACACGCTCTCGCCGCTCGTGCGCTGCAACATGGTGTACGTGCCGCAGGGCAACACACTCATGAGCGGTTCCATACGCGACAACCTGCGCATGGGAAAGTCCGACGCCACCGAAGAGGAAATGAAGGCGGCCCTTGAGAAAAGTTGCGCATCTTTCGTAAACGACCTTCCCGACAGACTCGACACTCTCTGCACCGAGCAGGGCGGCGGACTGAGCGAAGGACAGGCGCAGCGCATAGCCATAGCACGCGCACTGTTGCGCAACCGCCCGGTGATGCTCTTCGACGAAGCGACATCGGCTCTCGATCCCGACACCGAGTGCCGCCTGCTGCAGAACATCATGAGCGACCGCGGCAAAACCATCATATTCATAACCCACCGTCCGGCCGTCATAAAATATTGCGACCACACTCTGAAGGTGGAACGCAACGACCAGTCATGAAAAACAGAAATTATGGTTTTTCTTTCACCCGCTGCAACCACAGCCACTCGCATGCAGTCTAACCTATAAAAAGCTCAGACATGTCAATAATAACACTAAGGGACATAAACAAGACCTACCGCGGCGCGCAGCCGCTCCACGTGCTCAAGGGCATCAACCTCGACATAGACGAGGGCGAGTTCGTATCCATCATGGGTGCGTCGGGCTCAGGCAAGTCCACACTGCTCAACATACTCGGCATTCTCGACAACTACGACTCAGGCGAATATCTGCTTGGCGGAACGCTGATAAAGGACCTCTCGGAGAAACGCGCGGCCGAATACCGCAACCGCATGATTGGTTTCATCTTCCAGTCGTTCAATCTCATAGCCTTCAAGTCGGCCGTGGAGAATGTCGAACTGCCTCTGTTCTATCAGGGAGTTGGCCGCAAGAAGCGCCATGCCATGGCCATGGAGTATCTCGACAGGCTCGGTCTGGCACAGTGGGCAGACCATTATCCCAACGAACTCTCCGGCGGACAGAAACAGCGTGTGGCCATAGCGCGGGCCCTGATAACACGTCCGCAGATAATACTGGCGGACGAACCCACCGGAGCGCTCGACTCAAAGACGAGTGTGGAGGTGATGGAACTGCTCAAGAAACTCAACGCCGAGGAGCACATCACCATAGTCGTAGTGACACACGAAAGCGGTGTGGCCAACGAGACTAACAAGATAATACACATCAAGGACGGCCTGATAGGCAAGATAGAGGAGAACCTCGACCATAACGCAAGCCCGTTCGGCACGTCGGGAATAATGAAATGACAGATGACCTATGCGTGACATGATAGCCGAAATACTCACCACGGCAGGGCGCAACAAGCTGCGCACCGCGCTGACGGGCTTCTCCGTGGCATGGGGAATATTCATCATCATCTTCCTGCTCGGAGCAGGAAACGGACTGCTCAACGCCGTTGTGCAGAACTCGGGACAGTTTCTGGACAACTCGATGATGGTCTTCAGCGGTTTCACTTCGAAGCCTTACGACGGCTTGAAAGAGGGACGCCACATCGAACTCAACGACAACGACATATACACAACGCGCAACAACTTCACCGGAAACGTGGAGACAACCGGTGCCGAAATATCGCAGTGGGGCCTCAACATAAGCTTCGGCGACGAATATGTGAGCGACAACGGCCTCTTCGGCACATATCCCAACAAGGCCGAGATAAACAAGATAAACATGCTGTACGGCCGTTTCGTCAACATGACCGACATACGCGAGCAGCGCAAAATAATCGTTCTGAGCGAAGGACAGGCCAAGGAACTCGCGCCGCACGACATCAGTACGCTCATAGGACAGACGGTGGACGTGGGCGGATTCGCGTTCCGTGTAGTCGGCATTTACAAGGACGATAACAGCCGGATGAACACCGACGCCTACACGGCATTCACCACTTTGAGGACAATGTACGGCCGCGGCGACAAGGCCGACAGGATTTTCTTCACCTTCGAAGGACTTGAAACGATGGAGGCAAACGAGAAGTTTGAGGCACGATACCGCGCCAACATCAACCGCAACCACCGCGCCGCACCCGACGACGAGGAGTCGATATGGCTGTGGAACCGCTTCACACAGAACATGCAGATGAACACCGGAACCGACATCATACGCACAGCACTGTGGATAATAGGCCTCTTCACACTGCTGTCGGGCATCGTCGGGGTGTCCAATATCATGCTCATCACCGTGAAGGAACGAACCCACGAGTTCGGCATACGCAAGGCCATCGGCGCCAAACCGTGGTCTATACTGCGGCTTATTATAACCGAAAGCATCATCATAACAACCTTCTTCGGATACATCGGAATGATTCTCGGCATAGCGGCAAATATGTATATGGACGCCACCATAGGCCACCAGCAGGTGGACACGGGACTGTTCGAGGCGGCAATGTTCGTCAACCCTACAGTAGGTCTGGACGTATGCATACAGGCAACGCTTGTCATGATAATCGCAGGAACCGTCGCCGGACTTGTACCGGCACGCCGTGCGGCCAACATCAGACCGATAGAGGCGCTGCGGGCAGAATGACACAGACCATCAGCATACGGCATAAACAAACAGAAACTACACGGAAATGAAAATAGACATCGACAGATTCAGGGAGATACTCGACACACTCACGAGAAACAAAAGCCGCACGTTCCTCACCGGATTCGGCGTGTTCTGGGGCGTGTTCATGCTTGTCGGCCTCATCGGAGGCGGCAGCGGACTGAAGGAAATGCTGTCGAACAACTTCGAGGGATTTGCCACCAATGCGGCCATCGTGTTCGCGCAACCCACTACCAAAGCGCACAACGGACTGCGCAAAGGACGTAAATGGACCATGACATATAAGGATGTGGACCGCCTGAAGGCTCAGGTGCCGGAACTGGACGTAGTCACGCCGATGCTGTCGAGATGGAACGGCAACGCCACTTTCAGCGACAAGAAGAGCAGTTGCACCGTGAAGGGAACTCTGCCCGACTACACTCGCGTGGAAAGTCCGCAGATGTACTACGGCCGTTACATCAACGACATGGATATAAGCCAGCGCCGCAAGGTGTGCGTCATAGGCAAGAAGGTATACAAGACGCTGTTTCCGGGAGGCGGCGACCCGTGCGGACAGCTCATCCGTATAGACTCCATATATTATAATGTAATAGGAGTCGACTACGCCGCAGGCAACATGAACATCAACGGAAGTGCCGAAGAGAGTGTCATTGTGCCGCTCTCACTCATGCAGCAGGCGTACAATCTGGGCGACAATGTCGACCTCATATGTGCCACGGCAAAGCCCGGTACAAAGATGGACGAGATATCGCAGCGTATGCGCGAGGTGATAGCGAGGGCACACAACGTGGCTCCCGACGACGAGAAAGCCGTCACCGTGTTCAACACCGAACTGCTTTTCGGTCTGCTCGACAGCCTGTTCTCCGGCGTCAACTTCCTAATCTGGCTTGTCGGCATAGGCACTCTGCTGGCAGGAGCAATAGGTGTTTCGAACATCATGATGGTGACAGTGCGCGAACGTACCACCGAGATCGGCATACGGCGAGCCATAGGCGCCACACCGATGGACATCCTTTCGCAGATAATAAGTGAGAGTATCATACTCACGGCCGTGGCAGGTATGAGCGGAATACTGTTCGTAGTGATAATCCTGCAGATGCTCGAGGTGGCCAACACAAGCGACGGCATCACCACAGCTCATTTCCAGATAGACTTCTGGACGGCCGTCGGCGCGGTGGTGATGCTCAGCGTTCTGGGCGTGCTGGCGGGACTTGCGCCGGCTGCAAGAGCCATGAGCATAAAGCCGGTTGACGCAATGAGAGACGAGTAATGCACACAACCGTGCCGCGCTCTGCCCTCTTCCGCACATGCAAATGAACCGTATGGCTCGGCCATATACATATTATAATAAGCAAACAAACACAAAAACAGATATGAAAAAGTACTTCAAGTTCATAGTCGCAGCTATTATCGCCTTGATATTCATAGGCACATTCGTGTTTCTCTATGTGAAGTCGCTGCCGCAACCGGTGGCCTACAATGAGTTCACACCCAAGATAACCGACATCAGAAAGACCACGGTGGTGACGGGAAAGATAGAACCGCGCAACGAGGTTGCCATCAAACCGCAGATCTCCGGCATCATAAGCGAACTGCTGAAGGAAGCGGGCAACACAGTGAAGGAGGGCGAAGTGATTGCCAAGGTGAAGGTTATTCCGGACATGGGACAGCTCAGTTCGGCACAGGCACGCCTGCGTCTTGCCAACATAAACGTGAAACAGGCACGCACAGACTACGAACGCGAGAAGGTGCTTTACGACAAAGGGCTGGTGTCGGCCGACGAATATGACAAGATAGCACAGGCCTACCGCCAAGCTGAAGAAGAGGTTGCGGCAGCCGAGGACAACTTGCAGGTGGTTCGCGACGGTGTGTCGAAGAGCAACGCCAGCGCCAGTTCCACCCTCGTGCGCTCAACCATTACGGGCGTAATACTCGACATTCCGGTAAAAGTGGGCAACTCCGTCATACTGTCAAACACATTCAACGACGGTACGACAATAGCCTCCGTGGCCGACATGAACGACCTCATATTCCGCGGAAACATCGACGAGACCGAGGTGGGACGCCTTGTCACAGGCATGCCTATGAAGTTGTCAATCGGCGCATTACAGGACAAGACGTTCGAAGCATCGCTCGAATACATATCACCGAAGGCTGTGGACAACAACGGAGCCAACCAGTTTGAGATAAAGGCGGCCGTGAAGGTGGCTGACAGCAAGAACATACGAAGCGGCTACAGTGCCAATGCGGAGATAGTGCTCGCACAGGCAAAGAACGTGCTCACCATTCCGGAGAGTGCCATTGAGTTCGAAGGCAACGACACATACGTGTATGTCGTGAAAGGTGAAGGCGACGAAAAGACATACGAACGCCGCAAGGTTACCACAGGATTGAGTGATGGCATCAACATCGAAATAAAGAAAGGATTGACTCAGAAAGACAAGATCAGAGGCCCGAAGATAATAACCGAAGACCAGAAAGAGCAGTAATGTGACAACGGAAAAGCGCATATGACACCGCACGGACGCCGTAATCGCTCTTCCACAAAAGTCTTCAGCCGGCAAAAGAAAGCCACAAAGGAATGATGATAAAAAACAGAAGCGGCCGCAGGAACATCAAATTCTGCGGCCGCTTCTTTGTATTTCAGCATTTTGTTTGCTTTAATTCATAAGTGCCTTTTCATTGTTCCGGCAACGCGCATCGCTTATTTCTCAACCACGTTGCCGTCCCATATCGACTTCACCTTATAAACCTCAAGGCTGCTTATCTTTATGTTGTTGCCCCAGAACACATAACCTTCCTTGTTCGTACTGCGAACGTCGAGTCCCATGGAGTATGAATACAGTCCACCGTCGATGAACACCTCAGCCATGCTGCGGTCCATATAAACATCCGCCGTAAGCATCATGCTGCCCGGATCATCGGTTGCATAGAACTCACCGTTCAGCCGGTTGCCGTTCAGATCGTAGTTCACTATGCGCTGTCCGCGGTAGCTCAGTCCTGCATCGGTAGCGTGACTCATGTGCAGAGTCATGCGTATGCGCAGCACATCGTTGCCGTCAAACTGTTTCATCACGTCATTAGCCTGCTGCATGTTCAGGTCTTCGCCAGAATAAACCTTGGTGAACAGCTGCTCCACTTCCCTTACAGGACGACTCGCAAGGCGCAGTCCGCTCTTTGTAGTGAACAGCATCTGCTCCTGCGGAAGAAGCATACAGCCGTTGAAAGGCATGCCGTCGAACGAGATACGGCCCCATGCTATCTTTATCACACGGCCATCGTTGGCCGGTATGTTGTTGAATACCTGTGCGGCATACGCGCTTCCATTAAGATTGCATTGCTTCGGACCGTCGGGCGTAAAGCGCTTTCCGTCGAACGAACCTATCATGTAAGTGCCAGATGCACCCCACATAACCCACTTCTTGTTGCCGCCATTTCCATCGACAGCCACCTCAAAAAGTTCCGGGCACTCCCAGAATCCGGTGATATGGCTTTCGAATGTCCAGTCCTTCAGATTAACCGAATTATAAATCGAATGACCGTCGCGCTCATTGAGCACCATCACCCAATGCTTGCCCGGAGCATACCAGAACACCTTCGGATCACGCGTGTCGTTGGTCTGCCATTTCTCATGTGAGTCTATAATCGGGTTACCCTCATACTTCGTAAACGTAAGTCCTTCATCCAGACTGTAGGCCATGCTCTGGCGCTGTATGCCCTTTGCCGATGTGTAAAACGCCACGAGTGCAGGGCTGCCGTCCTTACCATTCCATCCCGCAGTGTTGCCATAGTCTATCACAGCCGAACCGGAAAAGATTGTTCCGAGAGTGTCGGGATGCAGCGCCAGCGGCAGTTCCTGCCAGTGCAGGAGGTCGGTACTAACAGCGTGCGCCCAATGCATGTTCTCCCATTCGCGCTCAAACGGATTGTGCTGATAGAACATGTGATACTTGCCTTTGTAATAAACGAGTCCGTTGGGATCGTTTATCCATCCGCGGCGCGTCGTGAAATGATATTGCGGACGGTATTTCTCCTTGTATATCTCGTCTTCTCCGGCAATGCGGTCGTCCTGATAAATCTTGCTGAGAGCAGCCTCGCTGCCGTCGTAGGTCAGCGTAACAGTCTTGCCTTTCAGAGCGCTCACGTCGCGGAACGTCCAGTAGTCGGGCTCGCCTTCGGCAAGACGTATGACAAACCGGCACGGATCCTGTCCCTTGACCGACAGTTCCATGGTCTTGCGGTCCGACTTGTGTGAGATCGGAAAATTGATGTACTTCTTGGTGATCTTGATCTTTATGTCGGCAGCATCGGCCATGGAAAAACATCCCAAAGCCAGTGCGGCAGACACGATTAACAACCTGCCATTTTTCATAACTGTATCTTTTGTTTATTGTTTGTTTCAGTAACAGATTTCGTGAATCAGCTTCTTATGCCATAATCATTTTACATCAGACAGTGCAAACGGGTGGAAAGAGAACCTGTTCCCATTTTCCCGAGCGCAGTCTATCTTCCACAAAGATAACACAAATAAGCCTTAATATCAAATACCACCGGCAGATTTTAGAAAAATTTTTCGCACATACGCACCACCACTGCGTAAACCTCATGCTCCGACAGAATATGCACGCTGTCAACATAGCTATCCGACGTAACAGTCTTTACGACATTTTCCAAAGGCCGTCGCCGACATTCATACTTCCCATCAACCGAGCGTGGCTTTATCCATACGGCAGCATCTACGTTCAGAGAAGCCCGACACACCCTTTTATTCCAGCAATACAGCCCATAATTCCGCACTGCATGATTTTATGGAAAAAGCCATGCAGACTCGTTAAATAGTATTGAAATATTGTTAATTCATGTAAATTAAAGTTGTATTAACTATCATTCTGACAAATAATGACGTAAATTTAAGGTCTTTAATGTATGCGCGTGAGACACTGCACACGGCATGCACGCAGGGTGGCGGAATGCTGCCCGCAAAGACATCATACCGGCAATCTGTGACATAAAAGACAAATACGGAAAGACAAAACACCAATACAAAAATATGAGACACAAACAACCTCTGCAGCTGGCAGCCGTTCTGTCGCTGTCGCTGATGCTGTCAAGTTTCGATGACGGCAGAAACGCAGGCATCGGTAAATATCCGGGCGCACCCGGAGAGAGCTTCGCACCGGAGCTCGTGGCCGACAACTCCTACCGAAACATTGCCCTGCGACGCATGGCATATGCCTCGTCGTCGCACGACTACAACCTCACGGCACAACTTGTGACCGACGGCATTGTGCACACAGCACAACCGCCTTACCTCACCGCATCGACCAACAGCGGAGTCCTTCCGCGCCGTGAGCGCGAATGGGCAATAGACGGTGGCGAGTACACCCGCAACATACTGATGGGCCAGAAAGCTTTTCTCAACTATCAGTGGCACAACATGAAGGTGAAGGCCAACCGTGTAAAGATAATCTGCAGCATGGCTTACAACGAGGGAGCCAAGGGCGGTTACGCCATAAAGGTGAGCTCGCGGATGAAAGGTAAGAAGGGAGTGACACTGCGCACTCTCGGACAGCAGACCGGAAAAGGACTGCCGGGAAAGGCCTCGAACAGCAAAGCCCACAGCGATCCGAACAAGAACACGAACGACGGACCGATGCTGCCGACACGCAACATCGAGGCTGTGATAGATCTGGGCACGGGCGACATCAGTTTCGACAACCTGAAAGTGGAGTTCTCCATGCCGGGTGCGGCACACTGGACCGTGACTGAGATAAAGTTCTTCGACGGCAACCGAGCTGTCACCGACGTGCTGCCCTCTTCTGAATTCGGCAGCGCATGGATGAGCGCTAAGGCCGGCACACAGTGGGTTTACGTCGATCTTGGCACATCGTGCGAGTTTGACAAGGTGAAACTCCACTGGATAAGCAAGGCTCGCAGCGGACGCATCGAGACATCTGACGACGCACGCAACTGGAAGACCGTGGCACAACTGCCTGCCGGCAACAGTCTGACCGACGAGGTGAAATGTCCGGGCGGCAAGGGCCGTTACGTGCGTGTGCTGATGCTCAAGAGCGCTACAGCTGCTCCCTATGTGCTCAGCGAGATTGAGGTGATGGGCCGCGGCGGACTCGTTGCGAAGCCCAAGCCTATTAAAGGCGGCGACGAACGCCACTTCTCTCTCGACGGAGGCGACTGGCGCATACAGCGTGCCTCGGAGGTGAAAGGCGACGGGCAGACCATATCTACCGACAGCTACGACGACAGTTCGTGGGCCGTGGCAACCGTACCGGCAACGGCTCTGATGAGCTACGTGAACATGGGAGCACTCCCCGACCCTAACCATGCCGACAACCTGATGCAGATTTCAGAGTCGTTCTTCAACTCCGACTTCTGGTATCGCACCGAGTTCGACCTGCCGCAGCAGATGAAGGGCAAGCGCGTGTTCCTCAACTTCGACGGCATAAACTGGAAAGCCGACGTATTCGTGAACGGCCGTCAGGCCGAGCGCATCGAAGGAGCGTTCATGCGCGGACACGCCGACATAACCTCACTGCTGCACGACGGCAAGAACGTGCTGGCCGTAAGAATAATAAAGAACGAGCATCCGGGCGCGGTGAAGGAGAAATACCGCAAGGACACCGACTTCAACGGAGGTCTCCTGGGATATGACAACCCGACCTTCCACGCCACAATAGGATGGGACTGGATATCGACAATACGCGGCCGCAACATCGGTATATGGAACGACGTGTGGCTCTCTGCCACCGGCGCGGTGAGCATGCGCGACCCTCTGGTGACCTCAAAACTGGCGCTGCCCGACACAGCCGCCACCATCACTCCGTCCGTCATACTGACCAACCACATGCCTTACAGCGTCAGCGGAACGCTCCGCGGATGGATAGGCGACCTGAAGTTTGAGAAGCGCGTGGTGCTGCCCACATACGGAGTACAGGAAATCGCCTTCCTGTCCGAGGAGTTCCCGGAGCTGCGCAACCGCCGCATGAACCTGTGGTGGCCAAACGGCTACGGCACGCCTTACCTCTACGACGCGGGCTTCGAGTTCGTGACGGAGAAGGGAACATCGGATGCCGTGAACTTCAAGGCCGGCATACGCCAGATGGACTACAAGGACATGGACACTCAGCTGAAGATATACATCAACGGCCGACGCTTCATTCCGCTGGGCGGCAACTGGGGATTCAGCGAGAACAACCTGTGCTACCGCGGACGCGAATATGACATAGCCGTGAAGAACCACCGCGACATGAACTTCAACATGATACGCAACTGGGTGGGACAGACCGGCGACGAAGAGTTCTACGAGGCCTGCGACAAATACGGCATCATGGTATGGCAGGACTTCTGGCTGGCCAATCCGGCCGACGGACCCGACCCGCTGAACGAATATATGTTCCTCAGCAACGCCGACGACTACGTGAAACGCATACGCAACCACCCGAGCATCGGCATCTACTGCGGCCGCAACGAGGGCTATCCGCCAAAGACTATAGACAGCAAACTGCGCGAGTTTGTGAAGACACTGCACCCGGGACTGGACTACATATCAAGTTCGGCCGACGACGGTGTGAGCGGTCACGGACCTTACTGGGCACTGCCTCCGAAGGAGTATTTCGACCGTCAGACGGGCAAACTGCACTCCGAGCGCGGTATGCCTAACGTGATGACATACGAAGGACTGGCGCGTACGCTCAGTCCGGAAACACTCTGGCCGCAGGGCAACGAGTGGGGACAGCACGACTACTGCATGCAGGGCGCGCAGCGCGGAGCAACGTTCAACGCCATAATAGAGAAGGCGTTCGGCAAGGTGGACGACGCAGCCACATTCACAAAGCTGGCACAATGGCAGAACTACGACGGCTACCGCGCCATGTATGAATCGGGAAGCCGCGACCGCCAGGGACTGCTCATATGGATGAGTCACGCATGCTGGCCAAGCATGACATGGCAGTGCTACGACTACTACTTCGAACCCACAGCCGCATTCTTCGGATGCAAGAAGGCCTGCGAGCCGTTACACATACAGTGGAACGCATCGACACGCAACGTGGAAGTGGTGAACCTGTGTGCCGGCGACCGCAAGAACCTGACCGCAAAAGTTGAGCTGACCGACGCCAAGGGACACACCGTGAAGACCATGCAGGCAACCGTCAACAGCAACGACGACTCGACCATAGTGCCCGAAGGACTGCACGTGGACGACAAGGTAAGCCTGAACGGCGGCAACGTATACTTCATACGTCTGTGGCTCAACGACGAGAGCGGCCGCACACTGTCGCAGAACTTCTACGTGGCATCCAACGACGAGGGCAACCTCCAGGAGCTCAACACTCTGCCGCAGGTAGCTCTGAGCCCGAGCATCACAACCGAAGGCACACGTGCTACGGTGACTGTGAAGAACACATCGGACACTCCGGCCATGATGATAAGACTCAACCTGAAAGCCGGTGACGGCGAACAGATTCTGCCGGTAAGTTATTCAGACAACTACTTCCACCTCATGCCGGGCGAGAGCCGCACCGTAGAGGTGAGCTGGAACGCCGCCGACGCAAGAGGCGGAAAGGCCGTGATAGAGCTGTCCGGATTCAATGTGAAAGATCAGAAAATACAATAACGATTGTCATAAAACATCCGCGGGCTGACGCAAAAATGCTGTAACAAAAAGGCAAAAAATTGCCGTCAACCCGCGGATTTCAAAAAAATATTCCCGATTTTATATATTTTAACGCAGTAGACATAGTAATTTACCTAAATAAGTTGTTATATTTACGTACTGCAAACAAACAATATGATTGAAAGACACATCTGACACTGCTTGTCATAATAGCATCATCATTTGTCATTTTAATATCATATTATTCCATGTAAATGGACTAAATTTGTGACCATAATAAGGTAATTTTTTATTATATATCTGTGTCTGTGAAGATACGTGAATAATAAGCTTCGTTAGGTTAATAATCTTATGAGGAGGGTTGTTTAGTGAAACATAACTCCTCATTTCTTTTTTTATTCCCCCAAAGACATTTTCACGCCCTACCACAACGGTTATATATAAATTCAGTGCGCGTCGGTTTCGATAAAAAGCCTGTTGTTTCCATCCCGTATCAGCGTTGTCATTTTCTGTCGGAAAGACAGCAATCCGGCCACTTTCAGTTTGTAAGTATCCTGCGGTTTTTTCGTCCGGGTTTTCAGTTCTACCCCGAAAAATAAGCGAGAATTTGCGAGCAGACTCTCCGTCGGACGCAAATTCGCGAAAAATAAGAGGTTTGTGCAAAACACTGGATGTCAAAGGTTTACATCCGAGGATAATTCTTTCGTCATGTAAAAGGCACTGTTTCAGCACGTGATACAGCCCGTTTCAGGGCCTGATATGCAGCATATCACACCATGATATAAGCAAAACCGGACGATGAAACGGGCATTATCGTAATGCATGATGAATAATCCTGTGCTCCATTATGGGGTATATAAAAAATCCGTATGGTCCAAATCGGCCTGTATTACATCAGATTTAACATTCGTTCACACCTCATTTACGATTTTATTTTGTCAAAAAAAAGTCAAGAAAAACTGTAAGTTCACCGTCCGGGTTTTCTATAAAAAAGCTGATATGAGGCGTGATGAAAAACACGGAAAACAAGCGTCCCTTTTGCGGTGATGATTTATCGGTTGTGGCAACGTGGATTTATCGTCATGTGATGAAACGACTGTCACGGTTCACACCACCCCGCATTGCCGTAAAATTTTCTGCCGGTACGTGGCACTTCATGAGCAAATCCGGAAGTCAAAAAATCTCCATTGAACCGCCGCAACAACTCCGCAGACCTACACTGTCTGCGCGTACACACAGACCTGACATCCGCGGCGGCAGCCAACAGCACGCGAAAAATAAACCGCATTATTTTGTCATGCCCACGGTTTGCATTATCTTTGCATATTGAAAGCGGCACGACACAATAATTAAATAGAAAATGCGCCGCAATCCCATACATATACCGACCTTTCCGTGAACGGCGTCGCCCGTGTTTGCGCACGCCTCCACTGACACGGAACAGGCCGTTTCCCACACTCTGAAGGAAAATACAAAAACATCATGATAATGGAACAGAAAAACTACAAACGTACAACCGTAACCGCCGCCCTGCCTTATGCCAACGGCGGTGTGCATATCGGACACCTGGCCGGAGTATATGTACCGGCCGACATATACGTGCGCTACCTGCGCCTGAAACACCAGGATGTAATCTTCATCGGCGGAAGCGACGAGCACGGAGTGCCTATCACAATACGCGCCAAGAAGGAAGGCATCACCCCGCAGGATGTCGTTGACAGATACCACTCGATGATAAAGAAGAGCTTCGAGGAATTCGGCATCTCGTTCGACATATACAGCCGCACCACATCGGAGACTCACAACAAACTGGCTTCCGACTTCTTCAAGAAACTCTATGAGGACGGCAAACTGATAGAGAAGACCACAAAGCAGTATTATGACGAGGAGGCAAAGCAGTTCCTCGCCGACAGATACATCACTGGCGAATGTCCTCACTGCCACCACGAAGGCGCATACGGCGACCAGTGCGAGCACTGCGGAAGCGACCTCGACCCGACAGAGCTCATCAACCCGAAATCTACCATAAGCGGATCGCAGCCGGTGCTCAAGGAGACAAAGAACTGGTATCTGCCGCTCAACGAGTATCAGGACTGGCTGAAGCAGTGGATTCTCGAAGGACACAAGGAGTGGCGCTCCAATGTTTACGGACAGTGCAAGAGCTGGCTCGACATGAATCTGCAGCCGAGAGCCATGACACGCGACCTCGACTGGGGTATTCCCGTTCCGGTGGAAGGTGCCGAGGGCAAGGTGCTCTACGTATGGTTCGACGCTCCTATCGGCTACATATCCAACACAAAGGAGCTTCTGCCCGACTCATGGGAGAAGTGGTGGAAGGATCCGGAGACACGTCTGGTTCACTTCATCGGCAAGGACAACATCGTGTTCCACTGCATCGTGTTCCCTGTAATGATGAAAGCCCACGGCGACTACATCATGCCCGACAACGTGCCGGCAAACGAATTCCTCAACCTTGAGAACGACAAGATAAGCACATCGCGCAACTGGGCCGTATGGCTTCACGAATATCTGCAGGAGCTTCCGGGCAAACAGGACGTGCTGCGCTATGTTCTCACGGCCAACGCTCCGGAGACTAAGGACAACAACTTCACATGGAAGGACTTCCAGGACCGCAACAACAACGAGCTGGTGGCCGTTTACGGCAACTTCGTGAACCGCGCGCTGCAGCTCACCAAGAAATATTTCGACGGCGTAGTGCCTGAGTGTGGCGAGCTGAACGACATCGACCGCCAGGCCATCGACGAGTTCAAGGACGTGAAACAGAAGGTAGAGGCTCTGCTCGACGTATTCAAGTTCCGCGACGCTCAGAAGGAAGCAATGAACCTGGCACGCATCGGCAACAAGTACATCACCGACTGCGAGCCGTGGAAGGTTGCCAAGACCGACATGGAACGCGTGAAGACCATCCTTTACATCTCGCTGCAGCTGGTGGCAAACCTCGACATAGCCTTCGAGCCGTTCCTGCCGTTCAGCAGCAAGAAACTGCGCCAGATGCTCAACGTGGAGGCATACGACTGGGCTCAGCTCGGCTCTACCGACCTGCTGAAGAGCGGACACAAGCTCGGCGAACCGTCTCTGCTGTTCGAGAAGATAGAGGACGACGTGATAGAATATCAGCTCCACAAGCTCGAGGAGACAAAGAAAGCTAACGAGGCTGCCGCATATAAGGCAGCGCCGGTGAAGGACACCGTGTCGTTCGAAGACTTCGAGAAACTCGACATCCGCGTGGGACACATCAAGGCATGTGAGAAGGTGAAGAAAGCCAACAAGCTCCTCAAGTTCACCATCGACGACGGTTCGGGCACCGACCGCACCATCGTTTCGGGCATCGCCAAGTTCTACCAGCCGGAAGACCTCGTGGGCAAGGACGTGCTCTTCATAGCCAACTTCGCTCCGCGCAAGCTCATGGGCATCGAGAGTCAGGGTATGATTCTCTCGGCAGAGAACTTCGACGGATCACTCACAGTGACATCACTGCTCGGCAAGGTGAAACCGGGAAGCCAGGTGGGATAACATGTCCGCCATACGACAACATTCATAAACAGAATAAAAAACAACGACTATATCCTATATGAAAAAACTCTTAGCAATAACACTGCTGCTCATTACGGCCGTGGTGTGCCGCGCGCAGATGGCCGAGCCGGTGAAATTCACCGCCGAGCTGAAGACCAACGGCACCGCCGAAGCCGAAATCGTGTTCAGCGGAAAGATTGACGAGGGATGGCACGTCTATTCGACCAACATCAGCGGAGGGCCGATAGAGGCGACATTCAACGTGAACAAGAAGGACGGCGTGGAACTTGTAGGCAAGCTCACACCGCATGGAAAGGAGATCTCTGTGTTCGACAAGATGTTCAACATGCAGGTGCGCTACTTCAGCAACAGCGTGAAGTTCGTGCAGAAAATAAGATTCACAAAGCCCACATACTCCATAGACGCTTATCTGGAATACGGCGCATGCAACGACGAGACCTGCATGCCGCCTACACAGGTGGAGATAATAAAGCAGGGCAAAGCGCCGGCCGTAGCCGGTGGCGAAGCCAAGACTGAGGAGAAGACCGAGGCCGCACAGACAGAAAAGGCTGCCGTCAATACTCCTGACAGCGCCATGGCAGCCGCACCAGCAGTGGCCGCCGACAGCACGACAACGGCCGTTCCGGCAAACGCCTCACTCTCCGAGAGCGAGATAAAAGCGCTCTGGCAGCCAGTAATAAAGGAGCTTTCGGCTTATGACGAGCCACTCAACACATCGCTGTTCTACATCTTCCTCGCCGGACTGGCGGGCGGATTCCTCGCCCTGTTCACTCCGTGCGTATGGCCTATCATACCTATGACCGTCAGCTTCTTCCTCAAACGCAACAAGGACAGAGGCAAAGCCATACGTGAGGCTACGACCTACGGTGTGTCTATCGTGGTGATATACGTTGTGCTCGGACTGGCTGTGACATTGCTTTTCGGCGCGAGCGCGCTCAACGCATTGTCAACCAACGCCGTGTTCAACATCTTCTTCTGTCTGCTTCTCATCGTCTTCGCAGCATCGTTCTTCGGAGCTTTCGAGATAACTCTGCCTTCGTCGTGGAGCAACAAGATAGACCGCAAGTCGGAATCTACCAGTGGCATACTGAGCATCTTCCTCATGGCGTTCACCCTTGCGCTCGTTTCTTTCTCGTGCACCGGTCCTATCATAGGTCTGCTGCTCGTGGCCGTATCGACTCAGGGCAACATCATCGCGCCGACAATAGGTATGCTCGGATTCGCAGTTGCACTGGCAATACCGTTCACTCTGTTCGCCATGTTCCCGTCACTGCTCAAGTCTGCGCCTAAGTCGGGAGGCTGGATGAACGTCATCAAGGTTGTTCTCGGATTCATCGAACTGGCATTCGCACTCAAGTTCCTGTCCGTAGCCGACCTCGCTTACGGCTGGCACATACTCGACCGCGAGACATTCATCGCACTGTGGATTGCCATATTCGGACTGCTCGGACTCTATCTGTTGGGCATGTTCAACTTCCCTCACGACGACGATAACCGCCGTACGAATGTTCCGCAGTTCTTCCTCGCGCTCATATCTCTGGCCTTCACTGTCTATATGGTGCCGGGACTGTGGGGCGCTCCGCTCAAAGCCATAAGTGCATTCACACCGCCTATGAACACCCAGGACTTCAATCTGTACAAGAACGAAGTGCATCCTAAGTTCAAGGACTTTGAAGCCGGCATGGCAGCTGCACGCCAGGAGGGCAAGCCGGTAATGATAGATTTCACCGGATTCGGTTGCGTGAACTGCCGCGAAATGGAGGCCGCCGTATGGACAGATGCCAATGTGGCCGACATGCTCAACAACAAGTACGTACTCATTTCTCTGTATGTTGACGACAAAACTCCACTCGACCAGCCGATAACCGTCACCGAAAACGGCAAACAGCGCACGCTGCGCACCGTAGGAGATAAATGGAGTTATCTGCAGAGAGTGAAGTTCGGAGCCAACACACAGCCGTTCTACGTACTCCTCGACAACGAGGGACGTCCGCTCACAGGCAGCCGTTCGTACGACAAGGACATCAGCGAATACCTGAAGTTCCTGCAGACCGGACTGGAAAGATACAACAAATAACAAGCTGAATAAAAGCAAACAAGCATGTTAGACAAGAATATCAGACAGAGCATTATCGCACTGATACAGCGCGAAGTGGTGCCGGCAGTGGGCTGTACGGAGCCCATTGCCGTGGCTCTCTGCACAGCACGGGCCACAGAGACACTGGGATGCAGACCGGAAAAGATAACGGTACTGCTGAGCGCGAACATCCTGAAGAACGCCATGGGTGTGGGAATACCGGGCACAGGAATGATAGGTCTGCCCATCGCAATCGCACTGGGAGCCATCGTCGGCAAGTCGGAGTATGAGCTGGAAGTGATAAAGGACGTCACTCCGGAAACTCTCGAGGAAGGCAAAACCTATGTTGACGAGAAACGCATCGACATAAAACTGAAGTCGGACATCACTGAAAAACTCTACATCGACGTCATCTGTGAAGCTGCAGGACACAAGGCTGAAGCCGTGATTTCAGGTTCACACACCAACTTTGTGTACATTGCCAAGGACGGAGAAACGCTTCTCGACGTGAAGAAAGCAAGCGGCGAGCAGGGCGAACAGGGCGATCCGGTACTCTGCATGCGCACCGTATACGACTTCGCCACCACAACTCCGGTGGACGAGATAGCCTTCATACTGAAGACCAAACAGTACAACATAAAGGCTGCCGAAGAATCTATCAAGGGCAACTACGGACATTGTCTGGGCAAGACCATCGACCGTCCGCTGAGCCACGGAATATTCGGCAACAGCATCTTCTCGCACATCCTGTCGAAGACTGCATCGGCATGCGACGCCAGAATGGGCGGAGCCATGATACCGGTAATGAGCAATTCTGGCTCGGGCAACCAGGGAATATGCGCCACAAACCCTGTGGCTGTGTATGCCATTGAGAACGAGAACACCGAGGAAGAGCTCATCCGCGCGCTCACCCTTAGCCATCTCACGGCGATATACATCAAGCAGAGCCTCGGCAAACTGTCGGCAGTATGCGGCTGCGTGGTGGCAAGCATCGGCTCAAGCTGCGGCATCACCTACCTCATGGGCGGCGACTACAACCGCGTGTGCAGTTCTGTGAAGAACATGATTGCCAACATCACGGGTATGATATGCGACGGTGCGAAGCCCAGTTGCTCGCTGAAGATAGCGTCAGGCGTATCCACCGCCCTGCTCTCATCGCTTCTGGCGATAGAAGGCAAATGCGTTACTGCTGTCGAAGGAATAATCGACGACGACGTGGATCAGTCCATACACAACCTCACGCGCATCGGTTCGGAGACAATGAACCAGACCGACGAGATGGTGCTCGACATCATGACACACAAGCACAACTGCTGAAACGCCGGCCAATACACGGCAAAACGGCAAGGCAGTAACTATATCATAAGACAATTCCCGCAAACGGCAACACCATAACAACCGTCTGCGGGAATTTCATTATAAAGCCCGACGAAACACGGAAAAATCAACAAACCACAAATAAATCTCATGAAAAACACGTCGTTTTCATCCATATCACGTCTTTATATACAGAAGCGGCAACGACAGCAAGCGTAAGACCGCACAACGATACGAACATCCTAAAACGACAACAAGATGCTGGGAATACTACGAAAAAGAACATCCGGAGACGAGCTGGAGCGGCTTGTGAGGGAACAGACAGACAATATGTTCAGGTTCGCGTTCTTCCGTACAGGCGACAGAAGCACGGCCGAGGACATTGTACAGGACACTCTGCTGAGTGTGTGCAGGCAGGACAACAAGCCCACCGAGCCGGAAAAGCTGAAAAGCTACGTCTTCAGGGCTCTGTCAAACAGATGCCGTGACGTAATACGCAAGCACCGTACCGACACAGAACCGCTGACCTGCCGCATGGCTGAAAAGGCCGCGGAAGACAACGACAACGAGCGTTCGGCCATGGAGGAATATGCACGCATCGAAAGAGTTCTGGGCGAAATACCGGACGAACAGGCCGAAACGATACGCATGCACGTCATAGACGGACTGAAGTTCACCGAAATAGCAGATATCACCGAAACGCCTGTCACAACGGTGAAATCGAGATTCAAATACGGCATTGAGAAGATAAAGGAAAGAATGAACAACCGAAAAAACAACTGATATGGATTGCAACAGTTTTAGAAAAAATGTGTACGACTTCATAGAAGGAGGCACAGACCAGAACCTGACACGTGAGATGGAAGCACACGCAAAGGCTTGTGAAGAATGCAGAGAATATCTGGAGCAGACCGAGAAAGCCATAAGCATGATACGTCCGGCATGCGACATGAAAGCGTCGGACGCTCTGAAAGAGAACCTGAGAATAATAGCGGCGGGAGCAAGAAAGACCGACGGACAGCGCAGAAAGACCATACCTATGTTCAAACACTACGCGGCCATTGCGGCATCAGTGCTCGTTCTTCTGGCCGGAGCAGTGACAACAGCCGGCATACTGCTTCACAGCAGCACGGCAAACGCGGCATCTGAAACAATAACAAGGGCACAGGCATCCGAATATTTCAACAACGCCGTACCACCGGAGCCCTCATCCATACGCCTGAAACTGAACGTGCGCACCTCTCCTAACGAGAACTTTGCATACGTGACACCTGTGAGCGGATTCGTGGAAACGGTACTGACGTTTGTCAACAAGAACAACACCATGTTCTGGAGAATAGAGAAACAGAACGGCCGCACCATAGTCTGCGACGGCAAAAAACAATATATGTGGGGCCAGGGCGGCACAAAGGGCTATGAGAGCCATGCCGGCTATGATGGCTTTGCCGAGGGTTTGCTCACGCTACTGCCGGCAGACATCAACATAATAAAAGGCATGACACATATATGCAGCACGCAAAGCAAATACACACTCGACACAAACGACGAAGGAATAATAATCACCGTGACCTCGCCCGCCATGGGAAAAGGCCGCGACGGGAAACCTCTGAACTCGTCGATAGCCGAATCAGACAGCAAGACAGAGTACGTCTTCGACAGCAAGACGAAGCTGCTGAAAAGCTACAACGTATGGATGAAGGTGATGGGCGTGTATGTGAAAGTGATCGAAAGCACCTCGATAGAATACAACAAAAGCGTGGACATGGCGTCAATGCTGAAGCTACCGGACAACATCAAAATATGGATTGACGTGACAGCCGACCATGGCATGTTTGCCGGAAGCACGGCGGAGAAAGCCGTAAAGAAGGTGTTCGAAGCTGTGACCGGAGGAAAGGCACAAAGCGTGAAGGAAGTATTGTTCTGCTACGACATCGAAAAGATAGACAGCATGTACGGCAGAGCCGCCACCGTAACAGTGGGAAAGGCATACAAGGAAGGCACTTACGCAGGAGTGTTCGTACCTGTAGAGCTGAAATACAAGGACGGAAAAGTGGAGAAACTGACCGTCGCCGCACGCAACGACAACAAGGGCGGCGCATGGACAATAGACGGAGGAATATGATAAACGGCCATGCTGTCAGTGGCGTAACAGCGCCCTGACAGCAAACCAAAGATGCATAAAGACAGTAGAAAGCGTTCCGTAATGAACACACATCACACGGAATCTCTCCTTCAACGATGCGCGATGGTTCGCGGTAGTCATGCCTTCGGCAAGATAGTTAACCAGAACCTTATTGACATTGCGCAGTTCGAGCTGCTCACGGGCGGCTCTTTTCATTATGCGTATGCACCAGTCCACGTCGGCCGAGTAACGGTATTGCAGGTCGTAAGGCTCACTGCGGGCTATGTCGGTGCGTGCATAGAAGGCCTGATGACACACAAGCATGCCGTGGCGGAACGAACGCCAGGTGAGCCGTTCGGGCGGAGTCAGACGGCGGTGGGCAACAAACTGCCCATTGATGTCTACAAGATCGGTATCGCCATAGAGCACGGCGGGCAGTTCCTCACCGGGTTTTACACTTGCGGCTATGTCCTCAAGCGTAGATGATGAAGAATAAGCATCGCCGGCATTAAGGAACACCACGTAGTCGCCCGTGGCACGTTCCAGAGACTTGTTCATGGCGTCGTAGAGCCCTTTGTCGGGTTCTGACACTACAATCACCTCATGACCGCATCCACAGGCGTCAGACTCTGCCTTGTAAGCCTCGGCAACCGACACGGTGGAGTCGGCAGAACGGCCGTCCATTATGATGTGTTCCACGTTGCGCCACGTCTGGCGTCTCACGCTGTCGAGCGTGGTCTGCAACACCTGTGCGGCGTTGTAGGTGCAGGTGACGACAGTAAATTTTATGTTCTTATTGTCCATTCCGTCAGATGATATATTGCTTCATGGCAGCCATCTCGTTGTAAACCTCTATATACTTCATGGCCACGCTCTGCTGCGAATAGCGCGTATGAACCTTAGACACAGCCGCACGGCTCATCGCCTCATAGTCGGCCTCGCACAACAGCCAGTGCATTCCGGCGGCCAGATCGTCAGACTTCCTGAAGTCGGCCACGTAGCCGTTCTGCCTGTGGTCTATCATTTCAGGAATGCCACCCGTGCGGAATCCCACGCACGGCACGCCGCAGGCCATCGCCTCCATGATGGTGTTGGGCAGATTGTCCTCTATCGACGGCAGCACGTATATGTCTGCGGCGTTGTATATTGTGGCTATGCGCTTCTCGTCGGTCACATATCCCAAGGAGCAAGTCTTGAGCGCGAGGCGTCCTGATATTTCCTCCGACTCACCTCCGAGCACTGCCACCACCGCAGTGGTCTTCAGTTCCGGATGCTCAGCCACAAGCTTATCCACAGCCTCGATGAAATAGTTCATGCCCTTGCGCTGGTCGGTCACGCGGTGCGACACGAACAGTATTACCTTCTTGTCCTCAGGCAGTCCCACCTCACGTCGGCATCCCTTCTTGTCGTGACGGCAGGAGAACAGGCGCTGGTCGATGGAGTTAGGTATGCTCGTTATGCGCTGTCCCTTGAGCAGTGCGCTCTGCCTTGCCTGTGTTTCAAGCCAGCGGCTGCACGTCACGAAGAATATGTTACCGCTCGAATAGAGCGCCTTCTTGCGCTGCCATATCTTGTTGGAGAGATCGTGGCGCGACCCGCTGTCGGGCAACAGCGGACAGTTGGCACAACGTCCCTTGTAGGCCATGCATCCGCCCGAGTAATGACAGATGCCCGTGGCAGGCCACATGTCGTGCATGGTCCACACCACCGGCTTGCCGCTCTTCAGAATCTTTCTTATGTTTCCGAGCGAGAGCATGCCCTGGTTTATCCAGTTGAGATGTATGACATCGGCCCACTTGAACTCGGGCAGCGACGTTATGTCAGTGCCACAGTTGGCTATGTCTATCTCGAAAAGATGATTTTTGGAAAAACGGAGATGGAAGAATATGCACCATCTCTCCCACAGGAAATGCCAGCGCGAGAACATACGGCCCGGCATTCCGGCCACAGTGATGCTGTCGGTCTCCTTATCGCGCACGAGCATCATGGCCTTCTCGCCGCTGTTATTGAGCGCGTCCAGCAGTCTTCCGGCCGCTACCGCAGCCCCGCCGGTACGCTCGCTTGTATTCACTATTAATACATTCATGTTGCTTGCCCGTCTTTATTCTTACACAAAAGATAACACATACGAGCGGAAAGATAACTTTTCTCTGTTTCCCGAGTGCAGCTTGTCTTATGCAAAGATAATGCAAACGAGCGGAAAGAGAACTTGTTCTCAGTTTCCTGAGTGCAGCTTATCTTATGCAAAGATAATGCAAACGAGCGGAAAAGAGAACTTGTTTTCTATTTCCCGAGTGCAGCTTATCTTATGCAAAGATACAAAATGTTTTATTAGACTCACACCTAAATTATATAATTATACAATTCAATAATTACATATTTATATAATTATATAATAATACATTTATATAAAAAGACCGCGAAAAAGCGCAGGCTGGACGCAGCGACATGCACAGGCTTGATCCACAGACAAAAAAGAGGCGGAATAACCGTTGCTGGAGCGCAATGCGCAACGTTAACGTCTTTAAAACCAGTATGATATGGCAGAAAAGGTGAAAAACTATCATTAATTTGCAGAAAAGACCATGAAAGGCATGAATCCGCGGTACTTGGGATGTCAAAATGCAAGCTCGAAGTATCAAAATGTCACAATATCAAAGCACAGCGGCAAATTTTCGCCACACATTGAACGCTGTGTGCGCACACAGAATATTGATATATGTCAAAAAAGAATTAAAAATATCATATTATTTGTTTTATTGTTTGGAGGAATCGAAAAACCGTCGTATCTTTGCATCGTCAAAAGGTTAATAGATTGTTTAGGTTAGTAGTAATAGATTTAGGTTTTTAGTTATTAGGTTTAAGGTAAATTAAAACGATTGTTTAACAGGTAACAATGCTGGGCCGTGAGGTTCGCATTTGTTTCGAAAGTTTTTTTAGTTAAACATAGGAATATGCCACTGCTTGTTGAAAGTAGTGGCATTTTTCTTTTTAATACTTTGAAGAACAAATACGCAGATATGCCAAAGCGTGGCGACATGCTGTGAAAACCGGCTTCATATTTCCTGAAAAACAAACTGATATACTTTGAAAAGCGACACTTTATCCTTTTAGAAACAGCACCGCACGTTTTGCAGAACCGGACTCCAGATTAACAGACCGGCATCGCACTATACTCTGCATACGGCCGTTAGACAGCACATAAAGCGATGAGACATAAATAATACAGCTGCGGCAGAAGGCCACGGCCCGTACGCCGCATGCCCACGGGCGGAGCACTTTGTAAGGCAGATGTAAAAAAGCCTTGCCATGTTGCATAAATATGCAGAAATCCGAACGGTGATGAATATTTATACATCGTCAACCTCACGAGAATTGAATATTTGCGAGCAACTGTGCATCCGGCCGCAAATTCGCGAGTTTTGAGCACTTTGCGCAACACGCTGTCACACAGCAGGTTGCGCCATTACGCAAAATAATACGCTCCACATGGTGCTGCGAAAGAGCCTTTTCGGGCATGCGAAACAGGCTATATCATGCCATAAAACGAACCATATCAGGGCATGAAACAGTGCATTTCGCGGTGCAATAAAGTGCATTCCGCAAAGCAATGGAAAATCATGTGCACCGCAGTCAAGACACAGCAAATGCAAAAAAGGGCTTTTCGCAATTTGAGATACAGGAAAAACGACATCGCGCATTTCTATTTTGCGAAAAATTTTTTACTTTCAGAAATGCATAAATATACATTTGCGACGCATATCATAGGAAATGGAAAGCAACAAATAGGTATAGCGACGGAGCATGAAGAAAGCACCTCAGGAAGTAACAGATCTTGCTACAGGTACACTTCGGAAACGCCACCCTGCTCCATCGGCGCCGCTACTGACGCACCACAGACGTGCCAGAAATGTAGAAACGGAACATAGCCACGGGCTTCTCCACGAAAGACAGACAAAAGGAAAGGAAACAGAAAAAAGCGCAGGAGGCATAAAAACAACAACGGCCGACCTGTGAGGTCAGCCGCATATAAGAACAGTGGCGTAGGCACTGATGCCTTCCTGACGCCCTGTGAAACCGAGACGCTCGGTTGTAGTGGCCTTCACCGACACATTGTCGACGTCGGTGCCTATCACTTCGGCAAGACAACGGCACATGTCCGGTATGTGAGGATTGAGCTTCGGGCGCTCCGCACACACCGTGGCGTCGATGTTGCCCACGGTGTAACCCTTTGTGGCTATAAGTTCCACAGTCTTGCGCAGCAGTATTTTGCTGTCTATGTCGAGCGTTTCGTCCGACGTATCGGGGAAGTGATAGCCTATGTCGCGCATGTTTGCCGCACCGAGCAGAGCATCGCATATGGCATGGATGAGCACGTCGGCGTCGCTGTGACCGAGCAGTCCGAGTTCGTGGTCGAGCTTTATTCCGCCGAGCCAAAGGTCACGGCCGGGCACCAGCTTATGTACGTCGAAACCGAATCCTACACGTATTTTCATATTCTAATGTCTTTATTTGCTGAGTTATGTGTGTTCCGTCGCCGGCAGGGCGCTTATCTTCTGAAGAGTTCCTTTATACCGTCCATGTCGAAACTGAGCGTGAAGCGCAGTGTCTGGTCGAGCGGATTGCTCTTCGCGGTAGCTATGACGTAGGCCGCATCGAGCGAGAACACGCTCATCTTGAAGCCCGCGCCGACTGTGAAGTATTTGCGGTTACCTTTGTTCTCCGACTCGTGATGATATCCGGCACGCAGCGCGAACTGGTCGTGATAGACGTATTCGCCACCGACACTCCAGTTGATTTCCTGCAACTCTTCCTTAAAACCGCCGGGCGCATCGCCGAAGCTCTTGAATATACCGCTTATGCTGCTCACATCGTAATAGTCTTTCTGCACACGCTCCATGTAGTCTTCGGTAGACTCGCCTTCGTTCTGCTTGGGATAGGTAGGCACAAGCAGTTTGTTGGCATCGGCCGTGATGGTGAAGCGGTTGTACTCATCCACGGGCACCATAAGCGAGGCACCGAGTCGCATGTTGGTAGGAATGAACTCGCTGTTGTCGTCGCCACCGAACGAGATTTTGCTACCGATGTTCGATATGTTAAGACCAAGACCGAGCTGACACTCACGCTGTCCGATGGTGAAATAGTCCTGATAGTAGGCGGCGAGGTCGGCTGCAAAGGCGCTTCCTGGCGACGTATCTTCGGTGTATTCGTAGGTCAGGTCGGAGTAGATCCATCTCACTGCAGCCGCGATAGAGAACTTTTCGCTGAGCATAAGAGAGTAAGCCACGTCGAACGACATCTCGTATGGGTTGATGGTCATGCTGTTGTCGTCGCTCTCACCCATGCTGGTATATACCTCACCGAGCGAGAAATAGCGAAGCGAAGCCGACACAGCCGAGTAGTCGCCTATGCGGTAGTATCCGGCCAGATAGGCCAGGTCCATGTCGCTGACAAGCTGTCGCAACCACGGAGTATAGTTGAGTGCGACACCCGCACGCGATATGGCGAACGGATATTTTGCCGGGTTCCAGTATTGCGAAACCACATCAGGGTCGGTCGCTACACCGGCGTCACCCATACCGGCAGCACGTGCGTCGGGGGCGATGGTCTGCGATGTGACTGACGTATTGACAGGGTTGAACATGTTTTCCTTGTCCTGGGCCGAAGCCGTCAGTGCAAGACCGAAAAACAGGCACGCGGCAAATATTCTTATCTTAGTGTTCATTCTTATGGTGTTTGTCGTTAATATAAATCTTTATAAGGCACTGAATAAAAAACGCCGATGCGCTCTATTTATTGCCGATGATTACAAGTTTCTTTGCTTTTGAGGTCTGCGAGCTGCCGTCAGACGACATGCGCACACGGTAGAGATATACACCTGTGCCCAGGCGTCGGCCGCCGTCGATGGTCAGATCCCATTCCACGGTGTAGGCACTGCCCGTGCTCACGCCACTCTCCTCGTGTGTCCAGAGCAGTCGTCCGCTCATGTCGAACACGTCGATGCCCACATCCACTGTGCTGCCGGCACGGTCGTGGCTGATGATGAATGTCGTGGAGGTGGTGGCGGGATTGTCCGAACAGCTCACGCTGAAGAGCGAAGGCGAAAGTCCTTTCACCACTCTGAAACGCAGTTGAGTGCTCGACATGTTGTTAAACACGTCCCATGCGCGGAACTGCAAGGTGTGCTCGCCTTCCTCAAGTTCGGGAATGTTGTAGTATGTCGTGCCGCGTGTGTAGCTGCCGAAGTCGTAGCTGAAGTTGTCGTTCAGATTGTATGTGCGCGTCATTTCGCCGTCGATGACAAGCTGCAGGTCGTGTCCGATGCCGTTGCCGGAGGAGTTGATGCCGTCCTTGTCCATTATTTCGGCCACGAAGTAAGGCGTACTGTTCACCTTGCCTCCGTTGACAAACGAAGGCGAATTGAGATAGCAGAAGATGGACGGACCCACAGAGTCGTTGTCGGCCACATCACCTCCACCCACAACAAACGACTCACTGTAGCCGTTGCCTATGAGTGTGCGGTCGTTGCTTACAGCATAAAGATTGATAAGACCCGTACCGTCGGTATAGTTGATGTCCTTAGGCACGGCGAAGGAGAACTCGAAGCGTCCGCCGGAAATGCTGTCGTTGCCGCTGAAGAGCACCTTCGGGCGGTCATAATAAGTGAACGGACTGCTCGACGCCTCATCCTCGTTGCGGTTGTTCCAGCGGCATGTCACTAGCTCGCGACTGTCGTGAACAGTGGCAGAAAGCATTCCGCTGAACGACGGAGCGTCCTTCACATAGCCGCTCACACGCATCACACTGCCCGCTCCAACGCTTACGGTGTTGCCCGTGGTTACATCCACTCCGTTGATGGAATCAACCACAACGGTGAGTGTAGGCAGGCAAAGCGTCATGGCTGGATCGCCAAGCAGCGAGTACTGCAGGTTGTTCACCACTTCCATGTTGCCGTTTGTCTTCACACTGTTCTTTGCCAAACGCTGCGCCTCGCCGAGTGTTGTGGGTTTCCCGTCGGTCAGTGTGAGCACGTTGCGCAGGAAGTTCATGTTCATAGTCTTGTTGTGCGAGGCATATACTGTACGTGTAGTGCCATAGAAGGCCACGGCTCCGCCTTTTGAATTGAGCACGGCTGTCTCGCCTATTGTCGACTTCATGCCGTCGAAAGGCATGATGTCACACGATGCCGTTATCCACAGCGGAAGGTTTGTATTGGTGAAACCTGCAAAGTCGGAGAGTCTGAGCACCGACTCATGCGATATCTGGTCGGCACGTCCATGTCCGGCATAATCCATGATGAGCGCGCCTGCGGCCTGCTGCTGTTTTATGGCTTTAGATGCGTCGGGATATGATTTTCCTGTGGATGATGTCTCACGTTTGTAGGCATCCCACAGCACTTTCTTTATGTTGAATCCGGGATTCAGCTCCGCCACCATGTCGGCAGCGTCGTTCACATCACGCATGTGTATGTCGTAGTTGCCGTCATCACCCATGAACATCATGGTGTTCTGCCATGCTCCGGCGTTCTGGTTGGTGACGTAGTTTATCACCTTGTCCACCATCACCTTGGCCTCGCTCTCCGTCGTCACAGGGAATCGTCCCACTGCCACATCGAGCTTGTCGCGGAGCAGAGGGTTCACTCCCTCGCCATCGTCGAGCATGCAGAAGTAGCCGTCGTCGATATAGCAGCTCACTTCGTTGAACGAGTTCTCGCTTTCAAAGCAGAGCAGATAGTCGTCGGCATTCAGATTGCGGCACTCCGGTGTGAGCATGCGGTTGTCCCACACACAGTCTCCGAAGAGCAGCAGATACTTAGGCATGTCGGCTTCGGAAGCGGCACGGTCGTAGAGCATCTTGAGATAGTTGCGGTAGGCACTGGCGTCGGGCGTACCGCTGGAGAACTCGTTGAACAGTTCGTCGGCAGGCACTATGCGCACCCGAAGCGCGTCGCGGGTCTCGTGGAACTCCTTCAGACGCTCGGCCTCTTTCCTGAGTTTCTGCGATGTCGGAATGATTATCACCATGTCGGCAGGCCCGTCGGCGTGCAGATCCTGGTTGGTTATGTTATATACGTACTGCGGAACGGGGAACGACGACGTCAGGTCGGGAGCGGCAAAAGGCTTGTCCCACGCCATCGACACATAGTCGAGACGTGCCGGTCCGCCCGAAAGTACAGTCAGCTTGACAGTGTTCTGTGCCTTCAGGTTCTTTACTGTGTAAGTGCCCGAAGCCTCGCTGCCCTCGTCATAGGCAATGAGATTCACACTGAGAGTGCCTATAATGGAATCGTTGAATTCTATCTGTACACGGCATGCACTGCCCGCAGACACATTAACGGACAGTTTTCCGGATGTGGCTTCCGGATTGCCGGCCAACTCGACAGAGTGTGGAGACGTTGCGGTTATCTGCCGGCTGTCGAACAGATTACGGCCTCCCTGATACCAGGAATAGCCGTCCACTTCGTAAAGAGAATGATAATAATCGGCTGAAGGATAAAAGGATGCGAGGAAGTCTTCCTGACTTATGCGGGCAGGAGAGCCTTCATCGTTCTGCGTGATGAAATAATAACCGTAGTCAGAATATGGATTACGCGTGCGACGACTGCTGTTGTTGGCTTTCCACGACACCGGACCGAGGGCATGGAAAAGCAGGCGTCCGCCGACATCACAGAGCGGAACCTCACGCAGGTCGTCGTATTCAGTAAGGTCGTCTGCCGACAACTGCTCACTCCTGAGGTTGCCGCCGTAGCCATAAACCTTGACCTTGCTTATATCAGAAAAGCCGGCCTGTCGTATCAGCGACTCACTGAACTGATACACTCCGGTGGACGGCACACGTATCTTTGCCCAACGCCCTGAAGCAAGAACAGAATGAGCGACATAGCGCGAGGCCGGATCTGAAGCGGCGCGCAATGCAGCACGACGGGCGGAAGAGGCAGGACGGGCTTCTTTCTTCAGCATGAAGCTGACAAGAAGCTGGTAGCGTCCGTCACGGAAAACCACCGGACAGAAACTCATTTCGAGCGAAGGTTTCTTGCGGTCGAACACAATGTGACTTTCGACCTTTGGCATTTCGGGTGGAAGTTCTGAAACAAGTTTCTTGTAAGACTCGATGTCCTGTCGGGGCATATCAATAAATTCAGGATATGCAACAGACACCGTATAAATGGAGTCGGCATAATTATCAGGCAACGGTAGAGTGGTTGCAAAATGAGGAAGCACGGAGTCTGTCCTCACCTGATCAGCCGTCAGATTGAAGAATGTCTGTGCTCCGGCAACCGAAGGCTGCATGAGCAGGAACATCAGAAAGAGTATATTGTAAAACAGTCTGTTCACGCTTATCTTACGTTTTAGCTTTTTCCGGCTAACCGGGCAAGGAATGTGCCGCTGTCTAACGGCACGAGAATTCGAGCACCTTGCGGTCATCGAGCCAGCCCTCCAACCTGTCGTCTATCGCAACAGGACCTGTTCCGGCAGGCGTTCCGGTATAAATGAGGTCGCCGGTCTTTAGTGTGAAATATCTGCTTATATAAGCTATGAGTTCGTCAACGCCATAAAGCATATCGCTCGTACAGGCTTCCTGAACGGTAGAACCGTTGATATTGAGACGGAAATTTATGGCCTGTATGTCGCGGAATTTGTTGATATCAACCCATTCGCCTATGGCAGCCGAACCGTCAAAGCCCTTGCACAAGTCCCACGGCATGCCTTTCTCACGGAATCTGCGCTGCATGTCGCGTGCCGTGAAATCGACACCCAATGTCACCGCATCATAGTAGCGGTGGGCGAAACGCTGCGGAATTGTCTTGCCGAGACGGCATATCCGCACCACCAGTTCGGCCTCATAGTCTATGCGTCCCATGAAGTCGGGCACGAAAAACGGCTTGCGATCCTTGAGCAATGCGGAGTCGGCCTTGGTGAATATCACGGGTTCCTCCGGTTTATATAACGCTCCATCCAGCTCTTTATTGTGCTGGATATAGTTCATTCCTACTGCAAATATCTTCATTGCAAATAATTAACAAAAGACGGAGTCATAAAGAGCTTTCACTCCTCATAACTCCGTCTTCTATCTTGTGATTGTATATTCAGTTATACACTTATTCGGCAACAAGGGTGAAACGCTTGTAAGCAACAATCGCCAGATCCTTGTCCTGCTTCTTCAGATAGTCGGCAACACTTGTCTTGTCGCCGTCGCCGAACTGGAATTCCTGATTTACGAGACAGCACTCTTTGAGGAATTTAGCCAGACGTCCCTTAGCGATGTTCTGTATCATCTGCTCAGGCAGGTTGGCAGCTTTCTGCTCTGCGGCTTCCTTCTTGATAACAAGAGCCTTGTCAGCTTCCTCACGTGTGAGCCATCCCTTCTTGATGTTTGACTCGATATGGTCTTCGCTGTCAACCAGATTCGGGTTCAGGCCGGCCTTCTTGAGAGCAACCTCAACAGCTTTCTCAATCTGCTCTTCCTTTGTCTTCTGTACAGCTACCTGGAACTCGTTGTCCTTCACTTCCTGAGGAACAGACTCCTCATCGAGTGCGATAGGCTTCATAGCAGCAACCTGCATAGCCATCTTGTGTCCCAGTTCTACGTTCTCCTTGTTGAGCTGAACCATTGTTGCGAGAGTGTGCTTGCCCATGTGGTCGTACACTTCGATGTTTTCGCCTTCGAGAACGTTGTATCCGTCGAGCTCCATCTTCTCACCTGTGATACCAGAACGCTGTGTGATAGCATCCTGTACGGCAGAACCGTCAGCGAGTGTGAGGGCCTTAACCTCGTCGAGAGTGTGGGCCTTTGCTGCGATGGCAGCATCGAGGATGTCGCTTGTCAGCTTAATGAAGTCGGCTCCGTTGGCAACGAAGTCAGTCTCACACTTCAGAGCTACGATAGCAGCGAAGTCACCTACTTTCTTAACGAGCACGCATCCGTTGGATGTCTCGCGGTCTGAACGCTTTGCAGCGATAGCCAGTCCACGCTCGCGGAGCAGATCCTTTGCTTTGTCGAAATCGCCTTCAGCCTCTGTGAGAGCCTTCTTCACGTCTGCCAGACCGGCACCGGTCATTGCGCGAAGTTTCTTTATATCGTCAATTGAAACAGCCATAGTTTATTGTTTTCTTTTGATTTATAAATGAATGAATGGTTTCTAATGCATTACTCTGCAGCCGGTTCTTCAGCAGCCGGAGCCTCTGCTACAGGAGCAGCCTCTTCTGCGGGAGCATCCTTGCGAGCTTTGCGTGCGCGCTTCGGTTTAGCATCAGCAGCAGCTTCAGCCTGCTCGGCAGCAGCTTTCTCGTCAGCCTTCTCAGCCTTGCGCTCCTCCAGACCCTCAGCGATTGCGTTGCAGCAAGCTGTCAGAACTACATCGATAGAATCCTTAGCGTCGTCGTTGGCAGGAATAATGTAGTCGATGTTCTTCGGATCAGAGTTTGTATCAACCATTGCGAAAACAGGAATACCCAGACGGTTTGCCTCTCTAACAGCGATGTTCTCCTTCATTACGTCGATAACGAAGAGTGCGCTCGGCAGACGAGTCAGGTCAGAAATTGAACCGAGGTTCTTCTCCAGCTTTGCGCGCTGACGTGTAATCTGCAGCAGCTCACGCTTAGACAGCTTGGCATAAGTACCGTCGTTCATCAGTTTGTCGATATTGGCCATTTTCTTCACAGCCTTGCGGATTGTCGGGAAGTTGGTAAGCATACCGCCCGGCCAACGCTCGATAACGTAAGGCATATTTACGCTTGTTGCCTTTTCTGCAACAATTTCCTTTGCTTGTTTTTTAGTAGCGACAAACAGGATTTTCTTTCCTGCCTTGGCAATCTGCTTGAGAGCTTCAGCAGCCTCGTCAACCTTAGCTACGGTTTTGTGCAGATCGATGATATGAATACCGTTGCGCTCCATGAAGATATAAGGAGCCATTGCGGGATTCCATTTACGACGCAGGTGACCGAAGTGGCATCCTGCTTCCAATAATTGGTCAAAGTTTGTTCTTGACATTGTTGTTTTGTTTGTTTAAATTGTTTACTTTCCTTTTAGTTTTCTCGAACCAGCCCATGGGTAATCCGTCATACTTGTGTCGAAGTCTCACAGGCTTGGATACTAAACTTATGCTGCCATGACGTCAGATATCACGCTGCCACGCATTGCCGCACAACCGGCAGGACAGCACATCCGACATCGGATGACATTAACGCTTGCTGAACTGGAAGCGACGACGAGCCTTCGGACGTCCCGGCTTTTTACGCTCAACAGCACGAGAATCGCGTGTGAGGAAGCCTTTGTCTTTGAGAGCTTTCTTGTCTTCTGCGTTGATCTTAACCAGTGCGCGTGCGATTGCAAGACGAAGAGCCTGGCTCTGTCCGGTATAACCGCCACCGTCAAGATTTACCTTAATATCATATTTGCCTTCCACACCCAGGAGCTGCAGAGGCTGCTTCACAACATACTGCAGGATAGCTGACGGAAAGTATTTCTCCAGTTCTACCTTATTTATAGTGATCTTGCCGGTACCCTCAGTGAGATAAACACGGGCTACAGAAGTCTTGCGGCGACCAATTGCATTTATCATTTCCATCTTACTGTTTATTTATACTGGTTAATATCAATTGCCTTCGGTTTCTGAGCATCCTTGTCATGCTCTGCGCCTTCAAATACATAAAGATTATTCAACAGCTTGCGGCCGAGCGGACCTTTCGGGAGCATGCCCTTAACAGCGTGACGAATGATCTTGTCTACACCATTAGGACGCTTGCGCAGGTCTTCCGGTGTATTGAAACGCTGTCCGCCTGGATAACCAGTATAACGGGTGTAAACCTTGTCGGTTTCCTTCTTTCCGGTGAATACCACCTTAGAAGCGTTGATGATGATTACGTTGTCTCCACAATCTACATGAGGAGTGAAGTTTGGTTTGTACTTTCCGCGGATAAGTTTTGCTACTTTAGAGCAGAGGCGACCTACCACCTGATCTGTTGCGTCAACAACAACCCACTCTTTCTTCGCAGTTTCCTTGTTTGCGGAAACAGTCTTGTAACTTAAAGTGTTCATTGTTTAATTTAAATATTACTACTAAAAAACATTATACCTTTGCGCGAGCGATTCACTAACCGCGTGGTCCGGCCAAAGACCAACACTATTAACACTCTCACGCTGGGGACTCTAAGTGTATCCCCGAAATAATCGGACTGCAAAATTACATATTTTATTCAGCGGAAGCAAACGGGAAAGCGGCAGCAAATATATTATTAATAAACTTTAACTATTTTAGATATTATTAGTAATGTTATCAACACACCATCACAACTTTATGACTCGTCCGTTGATACCGGATACGAAGCACGGCACATACTGCAAACCAGACATAACGCACAATATCCCAAACACATAAGTCCGGAACCAAAGAGAGATATTCCGGCCACAGGAAGACAACAGAACCGCCATGACAGAACCACAGGAACAACGAAGGCCTCACGCCACGGCTTTATAAAAAACAGACGACGATAAAGGAAGCATACACACAGCAACATTACGTCACAGATACTTCCACCCGGGCTGCGCCCGTTTCTCCAAATTTTCGTTAACTTATATTCACACTCAGCGATCCGAATTTAACATTCCGTTTTCTCTGTTCCAGCTTTCCGCAGCACCGTTTCCGGCTTCCGTAAAGTCTTTTCACAACACATCGTATCACCATTGCAGGATGACTCTGTTGCAAAACGGCCTGTTTTATGCTGCAAAACCCACCATTCCGGCGTGCGATATGAACCATTCCGGCGTGCGATATGAACTATTTCACCATACGATATGGGCATTATCAGGAGACAAAACAGGCCGTTTCGCGAAGCGTATAAAAACAGGCTGCAATACAGCGGTGCGTAAACGACTGTATTACAGAGAATTACCAATTTTGTCAAAATTCACGTTTTTCGTCCCGTACAGTCCGTCGGTGCGCTCCGACGCGTTTTTTCCGCATTTTTCACGACGAATATTTAACACTCGCGACCGGATTTTCTGTTTTTTTATACATCAGCCATTCCACCGCCCGCAAAGTCATGCGGACAACATAGCTGACGGAACACCGCGGCATGACACATACGGCGCGGCCGCCCGCAACGCACCGCTCCCTCTCATTTCAGCATGACTATGCGCCGCAGTATAAGGTTCTTGTATTGCTTCTTCATGTCGTCGGGTATAAACGAACGGTCTATTATCTCAAACCATTTAGTGATTGCGCGGCTGAATCTCTTTGCCATGTTGTCTATCACTTTCTCGTCGATGCCCGACGCCGTTATCGACTTTATGAAATCAGAGCGGCGCAGCTTGCGCTTCTTTCCGTTGAGCGTGAGAGCCAGTTCCTCGGGGTCGTCGGGCATGATGAGCGCCGTAGCCACCATGTCGTAGGCAGGAGTGAGCGTATATCCCGTGCCCATGTTGTTGTAGAGCGAGAAGTTCTTGAGATGCATGTCGGCGTTTCCGGTTATCCACGAGAACACCACCACCTCCCAGAAGTTCACGAGGTCAAGCTTCGGAGCCGACGAATACTTCTTTATCGCCTTGGCTATCTGCTCATACGAACCTTTATATTTATATTCCGTCAGACGTTCCGTGAGCTGGCACATGTCCTCCATCGGTACCTTCGCGCCCGTCTCCGTGCGGTCGACACGCCTCGTAATGTAGCACAGCTCGCCGTCGCTGAAGCGTATCAGACTGTGCGGCACCACGTTTATCTTCACCGCCTCGGCCAGGTGCATGGTGAGGTCCTCCAGCTCGGGCAGCGCCCTGTACGTTCCCGTCTGCGGCTTGAGGATGAACCGTCCCCACAGACCCACGATGGTGAAACGGTCGGGCTGGTTGCGCCCGCCCTTGTCTATATCGAGCGAGAGTTTGGCCTGCACACCCGTCAGAGTGCTCTGACTGCGCACCACCTGCCGCGCCAGGTCGCCCAACTGCGAGCGGACGTATGGCAGCGACGGTGCCTCGCGCGTACCGAAAAACTTGCGTGCGCACGCCGGATGATAGTCTGTCTGCCCGTCCTTCAACGGTTTGTAGCAATGCAGACATATTCTTTTAGAGTCGCAGTCCATGATTGTTGTCTTTTATAAAATACATTCCCGGTCCGCCGCATGGTCAGAAGCGATGCGCCGCCGGAGTCATTCCTCGTCCTTTTCAGGTATCACACTCACCGCCCCTATGCAATCCTTGCAGCACACCATGAGCAGCGACATGCGGTCGCGCTGGTTTATCTTCCAGCTCCTCTCGGCTATCCCGAGCAGCCAGCCCTCGGGTATCAGTCCGTCGAAGAAGGGAAACAACACCGTGTCGTGATACGGTTCGTCGGTCAGCGGAAGCGTAAGGCTCACGGCCTCAGCATCGTCCGAAGCAAGAAACTCACGGTCGTAACAGAACGTGAAACCGTTTTCGTCCTCCGTCAACCGACCTGCAAGGCGGTCGTAAAGATATACAAGCGCTGTCTTCATACTCACTGATGTGTATTAATGTTCATGTTCCGGCAGTCATTCACCGCGCGTCCGGCAGTCACTTCTCGCGCGTCCGGCCCTCGCCTCCTATCTCCACGGCACCCACCTGGCGGCCGAAAAGGCTCAGCACCTGGTTTATCTTGTCCATGCGCAAGGTCTGTTTGCCCTGTTCCAACTCACGTACGAAGCGTAGCCCCACGCCCGACTTGTCGGCCAGGTCCACCTGCGTGAGGTTGAACTTCTTTCTCATCTCTTTCACAAAAGCGGCTATTTCCCTGTCTTCCATTTTATACCCGTTTGGGTACAAATATACAAATTATACACATTCATTATACCTTTTAGGGTATAATTTTATTAATATTTTTAATTATTATACCCTATCGGGTGTATTCTTTATAAATAAACCTTATTGCGGAAGCCGCTTTTCCTCATAGCCGACACATAAAAGTCATGACATCACCATGCCTTCAGGACATAATCATCGGTATTATGAAATAATAATATAAAGAATACGATTATGTGGCCGAAAAGACTTAAATTTGCATCAACCACTATACAATCATTACTACTTTTCCGTAAAACTCATGAACAAAAACATCACCATTATCAACAGAGCCGTGCTCGCTCTCGTTCTGTCGGGGCTGTTGCAGACGCCCGCAACAATGGTCTCCGCAGCCGAAACATGTGCAGCCAGTCAGACAACTGTCAGCAATGATGTGGAACCTTCGGACATCTTCGCCGACAAACTCATGACCCGTCTGAAGAAGAAAGTCACCCGTTCGCAGATAGACCGACTGCAGAACGCAGCGCTGCGCAACCTTGCCCACAGCATTCTGGCAGGAACATACGACACCGACTACCGCGTTGCCGAATACGAATGTTATCTGTCCTACGAAACCCTCGCACGCCAATGGAATGCTCCCGGCAAGCACTACGACCAGATTGCAGGCGTCACCGGAATAAACATCCCCGCCATGTCGAGCCAGACAATCGTCGTCGATGGCCTTCCGAAGGACATGAAAGCCGAACTCAAGACGGTGGCATGGTATGTCGGGAAAGTAGGACAGAACTTCGACGGAGGCTTTCCTGAAATAAAAACATACGAACTGAAGAACGGCATCAACACCATCGACTATGACGGTGAATGGAATGCTCTGGCATACATCTGCTATTACGCCGACGAGAAACCGGAGAAACGCCCGGCCCTGAAAGTGCATTTCGTCAACGGACAGGTGAACGGTTATCTCTCGCCGGACAAGACAAACGAGGAGATGATGGTCCTCTGCAACAAGGCACCTAACAGATGTATGGACGTGCTCAGCCGTAAAGTACACTCCATTTGGACGTCAAAGGGACTTGCCCAACACTGCAAGTCGCGCGACGGAAAACCCGGTTTCCGCCAGTACATGAACGTGGTCGACTCGCTCGTAGCGTGGGAACACCGCCAGCTGGGAATAGAGAAGTACGGCCGGATACCCAAGAACCGCACCATGGCTTATGTCAACTACACTTATTATATGTATCAGGACGGACTGGGTGTATCCTTCCACGCCGACCAGGAACCTCGCGTCCTGAACTGCCGCAACATCGTGGAAACCGACGACGATGCCATCTGGGGCCTCAGCCACGAGTGGGGACACCTGCACCAGATGACTCCTTACTTCAACTGGGCAGGCATGGGCGAGGTGTCCAACAACCTGCAGGCATACTACAACATAATGAAAATGGGCTACCGCACTTCCGACAAACTCAAGCTGTGGGCGCCTCTACGGGCGCAGTATCTCGAGGACAAAGGCTTCAGTTCCGGCACTGTTGTGAGCCGGCAGCGTAAGGATGCCTACGCCGACCGCGACAAATTCGCATACAACGCCAAGCTCCATGCCGCATGCCAGGCCATGAGCGACTCGCTCATAGCACCCAGTTCGAGCAATCCTCTGCGCGCCCTGGCCTACTCGGAGGTTCACGACGGTGCACTGTGTCCGCTCATCATGATGTTCAATTACTTCACGGAGAACGGCGTGCCCGACTTTGCTCCCGACTGGTATGAGGCCCTACGGCAGAACGACGACAGGAAAGGCTCGCAAATAGAGAAGAAAGGCAAGGCCGACAAATACGAGCTCATAGCCAGCGCTCAGAACAACAACGCCAACGGAAAGCTGGCCGAACTGCGCCGCCGTTTCCCAGAATCGTGCTGGGTGAAGGACAACTACATAACCGAAGACCACTGCGATCCGTGGGAGAACTCCGTACCGTTCATCATGAACTTCATACGCAAGACAAGCCGTGTGGCAGGCTACAACCTCATGCCTTACTTCGAAAGATGGGGCTATCTGCGGCAAATAGCGCTCCGGATAGATGATTACGGAACGAAATATTACATCATGACGCCCGACATGTACAACGAGTTCAAGGCCGACATGGACGCGCTCGTCGCATCCGGCGAACTCAAACAGATGCCCGAAGGCATGGTGGAGAAGATATCAAACAGTCCTGACTGGTTCCAGCCGCAGCCCTATTTTCCCAACTGAACGACACGCCGGACAATCCCGACACAATGCCGGCAGTCCGCACAAACATTTATGCGGACTGCCTCAAACCACGTATAAATCCTAAACATCAACCTATATGAGAACATTCAGAAACGTCGGCAAGTACCTGTTCTGTATTCTACTTGCCATGTGGACGGCGGCATCAAGCGCAGAGCCTAACCGCAAACCATTCGTCATACCCGAGCTAAAGTCGTGGACCGGAGCCGAAGGCATGTTCACACCTTCGGGCCGCATAGCCGTGAAGGGCGACAAAGAGATGACACGCATAGCCGACGCCTTCGCTCAGGACTACCATGCCATCACCGGCAAAACGCTCAAAGTGGTAAAAGGAAGCGGCAAGGCAGGCGACTTTGTTTTAGTAAAAAAGAACGACAAGACGCTGGGTGAGGAAGGCTACAGAATGGACATCGGCGAGAAGGCCGTCATCACCGCGGCCACAGCCAAAGGCGTATATTGGGGCACACGCACCCTGCTGCAACTATCGGAACAGCATGCGTCGCAGGCCATACCCAAAGGCCAGGCTGTCGATGTGCCCGAATACAGTCTGCGCGGATTCATGATCGACTGCGGCCGTAAGTACATACCCATCAGTTACATACGCAATCTTGTGAAGATAATGTCCTATTACAAGATGAACACCCTGCAGCTACATCTCAACGACAACAGCTTCCTGCAGTTCTATTCCGACTGGTCTAAGGTGCAGGCGGCCTTCAGATTGCAGTCCGACACATATCCCGGACTCACGGCAAAAGACGGTTCGTACACCAAGCAGGAGTTCATCGACATGCAGATACTTGCCGAACACAACTACGTAGAAGTGATTCCCGAGATAGACGTACCCGCCCACTCGCTCGCCTTCACCCACTACAAGCCCGAGATAGGATCGAAGGAATACGGCATGGACCACCTCGACCTCTTCAATCCGGAGACCTACAAATTCCTTGACGGACTGTTCGCCGAATATCTCGGCGGAAGCAATCCCGTGTTCCGAGGCAAGCGTGTGCACATAGGTACAGACGAATATTCCAACGCCAAAAAGGAGGTAGTGGAGAAGTTCCGCGAGTTCACCGACCGCTACATACGCCTTGTTGAAGGCTACGGCAAGCAGGCCGTGTGCTGGGGAGCACTGACTCATGCCGCCGGAGATACGCCCGTCAAATCGGACAACGTCATCATGAGCTGCTGGTACAACGGCTATGCCGATCCGGTGGAAATGAAGAAACAGGGCTACAAACTCATAAGCATTCCCGACGGACTGGTATATATCGTGCCTGCCGCAGGCTATTATTACGATTATCTCAACTGCCAGTATCTCTACGAAAACTGGACTCCGGCAACCATCGGCAACCGCACATTCGACGAACAGGACCCGGCCATCCTTGGCGGAATGTTCGCCGTATGGAACGACCACTCCGGCAACGGCATATCCGTGAAAGACATTCATCACCGCGCCTATCCAGCCATACAGACACTTGCCGTCAAATGCTGGAGCGGCCGCAACACCACTGTGCCATACGAAGAATTCAACACCCGGCGCCTGCTTCTCAGCGAAGCGCCCGGCGTGAACGAACTGGGCACCTACGGACCAGACAAGAAAGAGGTGCTGGCATGTGCCGAGGTGAACCCCGGAATGGACATGCCATGCAAGGAGATAGGCTACAACTACAGCGTCAGCTTCACCATTGATGCGAAAAACGAGGCCAAGGGCACCGAACTGTTCCGCTCGTCCAACGCCGTGTTCTACCTCTCCGACCCACGCAACGGACAACTCGGTTTCGCACGTGACGGCTATCTCAACACCTTCAACTATCGTCTGCCGGAAGGCAGGAAAGTCACAATCACCATACAGGGCGACAACCGTAAGACCGAGCTTTTTGTAGATGGAAAGAAGATACAAAGCCTCGACCCCCTCACACTCTATGCCGTGCACGAAAGCGACAAGGTGGATTTCTTCTACGGAGTGGAACATCCGCAGAAGCCGGAACTGTATAATCCCAGAGCAAGAATGAACTACCAGCGCACGCTCGTATTCCCATTAGAGAAAGCCGGGGACTTCAAGAGCACCGTCACCGACCTGAAAGTGTACAACTACTTCAAACTGTAAGCCGGCAATAAAGAAACAGTAAGAAGACCATCTAAGACGAGTCCATAAAAACAAGACGGCCTGTCGGAAATACAACAAAAAGTTTTTCAGCAGACCGTTTTTTATATAAGGTAGGTAAAAAACTGTTTCATCATATAGTAAATAACATACTATAAAAATCCATTACATAAGAAATTTTCATTACTTTTGCAACACATTGGAGTAAATTCAATACAATATTGACATATCATAGCTCAATCGCTGTTTGAATCACCACCTCAAAAATGAACGAGCTACAACAATTCTTGTTGGGAGATGCACCAATATGGCGCAGGCTTTCCCATAAAGAATTGTGGCTTGTGGTGAGCCCAAACAGCGTATGGCGATTGCCTGCGCTTATCTTTTAGTTAACCGTATAGCATTGCCATATCGCAAAAAAAATTATTTCAAATTAATATTTAACTAAAAGATTTAATAATATGAGAAAGTTATTTTTTATTTGTCTAATGTTTTTATCTGTTACAAGTATTAATGCACAAGTCATGAGAGCAGAGGAGCTTGAAAAGTATGCAAAAGAAAAATACGGCGAAAAGTGGACAGAAGCTGCAGAAAATCTATCATCTCAACTCACTCTTGATAAAAACCACTCTTTAACATATGTTCAGGTAATAGATTGCAAAGAATTTACAAAAGATCAATTATATGTGATGCTGAATTATTGGTTTACAGCAACATTCAACGATGCCAATTCTGTTATAAAACTAAATGATAAAGAATTAGGCACAATAATCGGAGAAGGATATGTTGCTGATATAGCAGAGCATGTAGGTGGAATGAACTCATATAATGTGAATATAAAGCCAATTATAAAAGTTGACATAAAAGATTATAAAATAAGAGTGACATTTACCGTACAATACTATGATATCACCAAATACGAAGGTGGAGGTATTATTGCTGCATTTGGTGATGGTAGTGTAAGGCCAACCAAAACAGAAGAGAAATGGGGAATTGAAACATGTTTTCCTTTTGTCGAAAAAGATGAACATAAAGCTAAAAAGACTTCATCAAAAGCATTGGTCATGACTCATGCCTATTCCAATGTCATAATGGATAAAATAGAAGAAGTCGTTAAAAACGGACTTGTCGGTAATGAGAACGATAACTGGTAATAAAACCATAAACAATATATTGTATAACAAATCGGATGAATGTAATTTATCATATCTTTTTGTGATAATACATTTATAATCTTCACAACTACGCCAGCCTGAGTAGAACCACAATACAATGCGTAGTCTGAATAAACCATTATCAAACACATAGTTGTTTGTGACATTCTTATTCATGAAATACGATACTTTGCAGTTCTTCTTTGGCTGACACTTTATACGAATAAAAACATTTACAAACTCCGGAAACATCCCTCTCTTTACATTTATTTATTCTCCCTCGTCCCACTCCATTCACGTTCTTTCTTTTCTTCATACTTCAGCCTGTTCCACACCACTCTCTTTTTATTTCCTCCACGCACTCCCTTACCATCCATTCCATCCTTTTCTTCTTTTTATCCGCACGCTCCACAATGCCCGTTCCGCCGTCATGAATGAATAAATATACACATCTGAAAGTAAAAAATTTTGACAAATATTTTTCGCAAAAGAGACGTTAACAAATCTTAAATCCGAAAATTATGAGGCGTTTTTGATGCACCTGCGGAACACTTGTGAAGAGATCGCTGTGCGATACAGGCCGTTTTAAGGTCTGATTACGACCATTTCAGGGCATGAAATGCACTGTATCATGGCATGATACAGGCTTAATCGCAGTCCGATATGGGCTTTATTGCAAGGCAGCGGAAGGCATACGGAGACACTGATCCGCGTAACCTGTATGATTATCAGCGTATTACGCAAACCTCTCAAAACTCGCGTATTTGCGTCCAAACGTGCTGTCGCTCGCAAATATTCAATTCTCACGAAGTTGAGGTCCGTCGGTTCTGCATAATTATACATTCACAACCGTATATTTATGCAGAACTGTCGGGTGCACAATAATGCCCTGACCGCATGCAAATGTCAGCGCAGACCAGGCGCGGCAGTGTCCGGCAGACGCCACATTTCGTCGTCGAAATAGAAGTAAATACGACATATCCGCAAAAAACAATACTGCCGCAAAGGTACGCTCATTTGCGGCTGGAACTGCGAACGAATTATATTCCATATTTTTATTTGCCCCAAAATTTCAGCATTTGACATAGTTGAGATATGGTGATATGAGCACTTCATGACTGGATTAAACATATATTAATACATCCTTGCATCAAAAAACCTTTTAGAAATCATATGCCATACAAAATAATTCTATAATTTTGCTTTCACTAACCATGGCGATTATTGTTTGTAAACATTTGTAGGTCAGCACAATAAAAATACAACATTTTACAAGTAATTATAATTCGCCGAACTCACGTTATATCGGAGTTTGTATACCTAAATCAGCAATTATATTAAGAAAATAATAGATTATTATGGGAATAGACTACAAAAGTTTTATTGTAGGACTGGGTTTAATTGGAGTAGCATGTAATAGTATTTCTGCTACAAAGGATGATATATCAATTATTCCTGCTCCACTTAATATGGTAGTAAAAAATGATTTTTTTGAACTGCCGGAACGATGTACAATTGGAATTTCCGACAAGACACTGATGCCTGCTGCAAATTATCTGGCTGGAATATTAAGCAGATCCACAGGATTTAAGTTGACAGTAAAAGAAGGAAAGGGTGACATCAATCTTTCTCTTTCCGATTCTGCAGATGGAGACGGATATAATTTGGTTTCAACCAGCGATGAAGTTTCGATTTCAGGAAACTCATATGCCGGTGTGATTTACGGAATTGCTACATTGAGACAACTTTTACCCCATCAGATTGAAAGCAAGAAAGTGGTTGATGGTATTGAATGGACCATTCCTGCAGTGAATATTAAAGATACCCCCCGATTCCAATGGAGAGGACTTATGCTGGATGTTTCGCGCCATTTCTATGATAAAGATGAAGTAAAGGAACTTCTGGATCTTATGGCTCTTTATAAGATGAATAAATTCCATTGGCATCTTACTGACGACCAGGGTTGGCGCATTGAAATTAAGAAATATCCTAAACTTACGGAGAAAGGTGCATGGAGAAAATATAATTCACATGACAAGACTTGCATGAGTCTGGCCATACAGAATGACAATACAGATTATCTTATTCCGGAAGAAAAGACTATTATAATGGATGGCGATACTTTATACGGAGGATTCTATACCCAGAATGACATAAAGGAAATTGTATCGTATGCTCAGGTTAGAGGAATAGATGTAATACCGGAAATTGATATGCCGGGCCACATGCTTGCTGCTGTAAGCAATTATGACGGAGTATCATGTTTCAAGACAACAGGTTGGGGACAAACTTTCTCTTCACCGGTCTGCCCAGGAAAAGATTCAGCCATAGAGTTCTGCAAAAATGTGTATAGTGAAATAATTCCTCTATTCCCATATAAATATATACACATTGGAGGAGATGAAGTAGAAAAGACAAACTGGAAAAAATGTCCGGACTGCCAGAAACGTATCAAGGAAAACAATCTGAAGTCGGAAGAAGAGCTGCAGTCATGGTTTATTCATGAAATGGAGGCATTCTTCAATTCCAAGGGAAAGAAGATGATAGGATGGGATGAGATACTTGAAGGTGGCCTTTCAAAAACTGCTACCGTAATGTGGTGGCGTTCATGGGTAACGGATGCTCCCAAAAGAACCACCTCACAGGGAAATAACATCATATTTACTCCAAATTCTTATTTCTACCTGGACTATCAACAGGACAAAAGAACTTTGCATAATATTTATAATTTTGAACCTGCTGTAGAATTCACGGACAAGCCTGAACTTATTAATCAGGTGTTGGGTGTGCAAGGAAACATATGGTGTGAATGGATTCCTTCCAGAGAACGTATGCAATATATGGCAGTTCCCCGTATGCAAGCTATAGCGGAAATAGGATGGAGCAATCCGGTACATAAGGATTGGAATGGATTCATTGACAGACTTTCGGACCATTTTGAACGTCTTGATGAGATGAATATAAACTATCGTATTCCAGACCTTGAAGGTTTCTATGATTCAAATGTATTTGTAGGTGAGACAAATGTGGATCTTACTTGTATAGACCCTAATGTACAGATACATTATACCACTGATGGAAGTATTCCTACATTAAAATCGCCAAAGTATAACGGGAACCTGAAGATTACAGATAATACAGACCTTGTTTTCCGGACTTTCCGTCCGAATGGAAAACCATGTGATATATTTAAAACCAGATTCATTAAAGGTGAATTTTCTCCTGCGACATCCATTACACCGTCAAATAAAGGGCTCAAGGCAGTTTGGTATAATTTCGCAGGAGACAAATGTACAGACATCGATAAAGCAGAAAAAGTTGGTGAATACCTCATTCCCGATGTTTCTATACCGGAAGGTGTAAATGGAAGAATTGGTCTTGTTATAAATGGATTCATAAATATCCCTGCTGATGGAATATATACTTTTGCACTTACGTCAGACGATGGCAGCACATTGGTCATAGATGGTGACAAGATTGTGGATAATGATGGTCTCCACAGCCCTCGTGAGATTATAGGACAAAAGGCCATGTCCAAGGGATACCATCCAATAGAGGTGAGATATTTCGACAGTAACGGCGGAGTACTGAAAATGGAAGTGAGAAATGAAAAAGGAAATGTACTTCCGGCTTCGGGCTTATTTGCTTATTAAGCTGGATGAAAATTATTGTATGAGGATATCGGAAAAATGAACCGTATTCCGGATTACAACATATTTTTCTGAATGCGGCTGCAAAGTTCAAGGAATTGAATATAGAAATCTAATAGATAAATTTTTTATGAAAAAAATTTTGATTTGTGCAGTATTGGCAACTATATTTTTTCTGTCTTCCGCTTGGGGACAGCGTAATGAATATCCCAGACCTCAGTTTGAACGTACTGAATGGATAAACCTAAATGGAACATGGACCTGTAAAATTGACCCTTCTGGTGTGGGCATTGAGAAGAACTATAAGGAAGCAAAGGGATTCGACCAGAAGATAACTGTTCCTTTTTCTCCTGAAAGTAAATTGTCAGGAGTGGAACATACTGATTTTATAGAGCATCTGTGGTATCATAGAATGCTGAACATTCCATCTGAATGGAAGGACAAAAGAATAATGCTGAACTTCGGAGGAGTCTATTATGAATCAGAGATTTATATTGACGGTAAATTTATTGACAGACATTTTGGTGGAAGTTCCTCCTTCTCTGTAGACCTTACCGATTTTGTCAATCCCGGCAGCGAACACTCACTTGTCGTATATGTAAAGAGTGACTTGAGAAACAGAGTTCAGCCTGCTGGTAAACAATCAACCCGATACTATTCGCATGTATGCAACTATACCCGTACTACAGGTATCTGGCAGACAGTATGGATGGAAGCAGTCCATCCAAAGGCTATAAAGACAGCACAGGTTGTAACAGACATTGATAAATCCCGTATAGTTATCCATCCGGAATTCTATGGTTTGGGAAAGACCAAATTGAGGGTTACGTTAAAGGAAAATGGTAAGATTGCGGCCCAGGAAACTGGTCTGGCTACAGAAAACTCTCCTATAGTACTTAAAGTCAGGAAAGCTAAGTTGTGGAGTCCTGAATCTCCATTTCTTTATGATCTGGATTATGAAGTACTGGATGAGGAAGGAAAAGTTATTGATAAAGTCCATTCATACACAGGCATGCGTAAAATCCATTATGAAGGAAACAGACTGTTCCTCAATAACCGGCCTTTATATTTGAGGATGGTACTTGATCAGGGATATTATCCTGAAAGCCAATGGACTGCACCTTCAGATTCAGCCTTGAGGAATGATATAATACTTGCCAAGTCCGTAGGTTTCAATGGTGCAAGGTTGCATCAGAAAGTTTTTGAAGAACGTTTTCATTATTGGGCAGACAAGTTGGGTTATCTTACCTGTGGTGAAATGAACAGTTGGGGGCTGGATTATAATCTGCCTATTGCAACTACAGTCTTTCTTCCGGAATGGATGGAAATAGTTAAAAGAGACAGGAATCATCCTTCTATCATTATGTGGGTTCCTCTTAATGAGCAGAATAATGTAGATAAGGTAAATTTCCCACGTTTCTCATCACAGTTGTATGATGCTACCAAACTGGTAGATCCTACCCGTCCGGTTCTTACAAATTCCGGTGGTGCCCACTACAAGACAGATATTGTGTCATCCCATCTTTATATCCAAGATTCTGCTTCACTGCATAAAGAACTGTGGAATGACGGAAAACTGTTCCCGGGACATCGTTTCAACGAAGACCCTAGAGTTTTGTATAATACCGGATCAAATTTCCGATACGATATGCATGAGACACGCTGGATGGTATATAATGGTAAATGTCCTTATCTGTTTGATGAGTTTGGTGGAATATCGTTTAATACCAAGCAATCCGGTTGGGGATATGGCGGTTCGTCCAGTGAAGAGGAGTTCTACAAGAAAGTCAGTTCATTGGTAGATGTCGTTCTGAAGATGTATCCTTTTGTGGGCGGTTACTGTTATACACAGTTAACTGATGTCGAACAGGAACAGAACGGATTGTATTATTATGACCGTACCCCCAAGTTTGACATTAAGAAATTAAATGATATATTTGGAAAAAATCCGCTCCAAAATCATATAGAGGAATAAACTGATTGCTTTATATATTGATTATTATTGAGGGAATACATGAAACAATCATTTGATTTCAATAATGTCACAAGACAATAGTTTTCCCAAAAATACAACACTGGTCCGATATAAAATCAGGTTTACAGACACTGATTCAATATCGGACCTACGTTATATGAATATGAAAATACTGACAACAACATATCATCCACACACAATCCGCTCCGGACGCATAACTATATACTCCACCACAGTTTGACAGAATTCTGACAATCGGAAATCGCGCGAGAGATATTGACAATAGTAAAAAACTGGAGTTATAACTAGAAAATAGCACCCGAAACATTACACCGAACGATAAAGCCCGTTTCGAATTCCGGAAAAGTATTTCTGAGGGTGTGATCTGGGCTTTATCAGCATACAATACAGGCTCTTTCGGAATGTGAAAGAGCCTGTATCATATTGCGTCAGAGTGTATACTGATTGTCATTTCACCTAAGCCATATGATTATCTACGCATTACGCAAACCCTTCAAAAATCGCGTATTTGCGTCCAAACGTGCTGTTGCCCGCAAATGTCAGCGCAGACCTGGATCGGCAGTGTCCGGCAGACGCCACATTTTATCACCGAGATAGAAGTAAAGCGTGCCGTATGAATAGCGGCCTGTCTGCGCGCCGCGGTCGAAGGTTATCCACAGATAGCGTTCATAGTTGCCGTAAGGCACGGGCACTATGGTCGGCCAACCTCTGAATCCGCCGTTGGCGAACTGCTGGTTGAACGTGCCGAGACAGCGCAGCGACGGATAGTCGTAGATGTAGAACGTGGTGCCCGTTCCGCCGCTCAGCACGTGGCGACGTCCGCCCACGGTGGTAATGCGTATTCCGGTGTTGTTGTTGCGGTCTGACTCTGCCACCTGTCGGTACGGCCCGTTCCACTCGTCGCTCTCGCAAAGATAGGTGACGTAGGAGCCGTCCTTCAGCGCGCAGTAGGCAAGACGCCACCGTCCAGCCTCGCTGTCGAAGAAAAAGTCAGGATCTTCGGTATTGAACCCGTGGCCGTTGCTATAGCTGTGAGGGAACGGCAGTTCGGTACACTCCAGATAGTGCATGCCGTGCAGCAGGTCGGCCGAGGACGAGCTGTAGGCCAGAGTGTGGGTATCCTCGTGCGTGGTTGTCATAACCAGGAAGCGACCGGCGTCCTCGTCATACACCATCTTCGTGGCATGGAAACCGTACATCAGTCCGTCGCCCTTGCCAAAGAACAGCGCACCCTCGAGCCGAAGCTCATAGGAGTCGAGGTCGATGGAATAAACACCCTGCCACGAGTCGCATATACGTTCGAATCCGCGTGTGGTCATGCAGACGTAAAGTCTGCCGTCGCGTATGAGCGGCGAGCCATCCTTGAGCTGCACAACCTGCGGGTCGGCCTGTCCGGTGCCGCACGTCAGCAGGCTGCGCGCGTCTTCCACTGTCACTTCTCCGCCTGCCGGCAGCTCCGCACGCACACCGAACGAGTAACGGGTGCAGGTATCAACGCGGCGCATGTCGCACTCGGCACTGTAAAGAAGATCGGCCTGACCGTCGTCGCCGAGCAGGAATACATGGAAGCGTACACCGGTGTACTGCACACGCAGAGACACACGTTCGCGACGTCCCACTTCCTTAGAGGCAAGCTGCTTAGCATGTCCGTTCTCTATGATTTCCGACACAACGCGTCCTCCGTGATACATGGTGCGTATGGTTCTTCCCTTTCCTTCGTTGTCCGTAAAGTCTATGCCGGTTCTCTCGTCGCCTTCTATGCCGCTGAGGCGCGCCTCATAGCACAGATAGGGATGGAACGCTCCGACACGCAGCGTGGAGGCCGACCTGTCGTCAGCCGTGCTCCCAAGCACAAGCGTGCGGCCCTCCTGCCTCATCGACACGGCCCGCACACTGTCGCCACCCATCACCACTATGTTGGCGGCATCGGGCAGAAAGAGGCGCGTACCGTCCATGTTAATGCGGCTCATCACCTTCGACGAATTGTAGAAATTGCGCACAAACGACTGGCGTACGAACGTCATCGACGTCAGACTGACACTGTCCGCAGGCTGCTGGGCCACCGCCACAGACGGCAGAACCGCCAAAAACAATCCTGCCGCAAGGGTGCGCACCTTTGCGGCAGGAACTGTAAACGAATTATATATCATATTGTTCATCATACTGGTCTTGTTATACAGCATTATTCAAATGCCTGTTTTCACGGAATATAATAATCAGCAGGCATCACCGCTGGTTCTCCTCCACCGCCTCGCGCAGCACTTCCGCCACCTCGCGTGCGCACCGTTCGTCATTGAACAGGCGCTCGGCAAGCCGGCGACCACGGCGTCCCATCTCACGCGCTTCGTTGGGATGATCCATTATGTAGCGCACCGCCTTCTCCCATCCGTCCACATCGTAGTAGGGCACAGTGATGCCGCAGCCCTCTGCATCAAAGTCGACGGGTATCTGAGGATTGCGGCTGCATATAACGGGCAGGCCGAGAGCCAGAGCCTCAACAACGGTTGTAAGGCCCACGGTGTATCTCGTCTCCTTGCAGCATATCACCACGCAGGCGGCGCGGTCCACCTTCAAGCTGAGTTCATAGGGACACAGTCCGTGGACATAATGCACCGTAATGTTCTCCGCCGGAGGATTGGCTGCAAACACTTCCTCATAGTTCACCCCGCCCGTATTGCGTCCGGTGTATATGTCGAGCCGCGCTTCGGCGCGGTTGAAGGCATTGACGAGCGTCGGCATGTCGCGCAGTTCCTTGCCCGTGGATATGAATCCCGTGCGCTCATGAGTGCCTGCCGCCATCACACGGTCGTAGAATCTGAGGTCGGCACCCCAGTGTCCGAGTACCAGACGTTCGGGACGTGCCTTGGGCGAACGCAGCGAGTCGTCGATGAGTTTCTGCGAGAAGAAGATCATGCGGTCGAACCCTCGGTAGAACAGCCGGCCAAAACGCTCGCGAAGAAAACCGGACGAGGTGATGACGGGCTGATGATGCCATATCACGACAGGACGGCGGAACAGACGCAGGGCACGCAACAGGACAATGAGTTCGAGTCCGCGATAATGCGTGGCATACACGGCGTCGAAACGCTCGCGAGAGGTGAGCATGAGCCAAGCGTTGCGCAACATCATGCGCCAGCGCGGCAGACCGGGACGCGAACGGTGCCATACCACCTCGATGCCGTTGGCAGGCAGTCCTGTCGCTCCGTAAAGGAAATGAGCCGGAAACTCTCCCGCCTCCATCCGTTTGCGGATGTGTGCGATGTCCTGTGTGTGATAGAAATATACTTTCATGCCTTTTGTGTGTATGCCGGGTGAGTCTTCTTTTTAAATAATAAGGTGCGTACGGGCTTTTATAAAACTTGCTATCAAATTGCCGAGCGCAGCCTATCTTATGCAAAAACAATGCAAACGAGAGGAAAGAAAGCTCGCTTTCAATTTCCCGAGTGCAGCTTGTTTTATGCAAAGATAGTGCAAACGCACTGACTGACAAAACAAAAGCCTCTGTTTTTGGACACTCCGCGCCCCTGTATCATTGCATACACAGCGCATTCATCAGCCCGCCGATAGGGAAATGCCTGCAAGGTTTAGGCATTTCCCTACGACAAATTAGGGATATCATTTTGCAAATGCGGCATTTTATCCTCATCTTTGCACCAGATAAACAACACGAGGAACACAAAAGGCAGACATGCTTTTCTCCCGTTTGTTTTATCTGTCCAAGGTCACAGACCAAGGAACGGCGAAATGTCATAAACGGTTACAGAATGTTATCAAAGAATAATGACATTAAACCAAATGAGAGTAATAACATCAAATGAGTAACAACCGCAAAAAACTAACGATTATGAAAAAGATTATGATTTGCATGATGGCAGCATTGATGAGTCTCGCTTACGCAGAAGCTGATGCACAGCCACGCAAGCCGAAAAAGGTAAAGGTTGTAAAGAAGGTGGAAGTAGTTGCACCAAGCCACAGAACATTCGGAAGCAGAACAATAAGCGCAATACCGTCGAAGAGTATATATGTGAATTTCAACGGACTGCAGTTCATATACGACGAAGGTGGCAGATATTATCGCAAACTCGCACCGTCAAGATTTGAGATAGTACGCCCGCCGATAGGACTTCTCGTTGAGAAGATATACAAACCGAAGACCATCAAGCGCAACAAAGAGAAGCTTTATCTGGTTGACGGAGTTCTCTACAAGAAGGTGAAGACGCCACACGGAAAGATGTACAAGGTTGTGGGATTCATGTAAGACGGCATTTTCAAACACACGGACATACTGACTGATTGAGTTTTTAACATAGAATTGATTAACGGATTATTAAAAAAAGGAGACATTATGAGAGGTATCAAAGTATTGGCAATGGTGATGATGCTCGCCGCCGGGATGCAAGCGTTCGCGCAGAACAACACAAAACGCGCCGACAAGGCCGACAGACCGACAAAAGAGGAAATTATGAAGAAAAGATGGCAGGCACTGGCCGGACGCATGATGCTCACCGACAAACAGACCGAACAGCTGGAAGACACATACTGTGACTATATAAAGGATCTTGCGCAACTGAAGGCTGAGAAGCGCAGCGACAGAAAAGAGGCAAAGAAAGACATGGCCGGAAAAAAGGAGAAAGGCAAATGGCAGCCAACCGACGAGCAGGTGGCAGAGATGACCATGAGCGGTTTCGACATGCAACGCAAGCGCATAGACATAAAGGAGAAATACTTCAAGGAGTTCAGCAAGGTGCTGTCTGCACGCCAGGCAAACTATCTGCTGAAACACGACAACATAAAGCCGGGACACAAGAAAGGCATGAAGAGAATGGCCAAAAAGGGCATGATGCCACGCAAACGCTTCGCACCGCAGGCATAAACGGAACGCTAAGAGGCAGTGGCGGAGAGAAATCAAAGACGTCATAAAGAAACGTAAAGGCGCGGAACAGTGAAATGCTGTTCCGCGCCTGCGTTTTTCATGCTCTGCGCCGAAGCCTCAGCGGGAGGGCGGCTGCGGGCTATCGGTCAGTTTGTTATCTTCACACCGATGAAGAATGTGCGCGGCTGCACCGGGCCGTAGAAGTAGCCAGAATCGCGGTATGCGCCTTTGTCGAGATCCTTTTGGAACGCGTTGAGCATGTTCTGCACGCCTCCGTTGAGTTGCAGCTTCACATGATCGCTGAGCACGAAGGTATAGTTCAGCTTGAGGTTCAGCTCAAAGAAGTCGGGCGTATGCACAAGTTCATCCTTCGTAATGTAACTGTACTCGTATCCGGCAGGTATCTCCGAGACGTCGGGAGCTATGTGCGGCACACGCATACGGCCAGTATAGACACCAGAAAGCGAGAAGTCGAAGTTGCGGAACGGTGCGCTCGTGAGTGTGAAGTATCCGTAACAGCCGGGCGTGCGGGGCATGTATTTGGTCGGAGCAACGTCGGGATCCTCGCTCCAGCTTTCTTTTTCGGCATAACGGCTGCGCTGAACAGTGAAGCCGGCCTGCAGCGAAAGGTCGGAGCCATGAGCCAGTTTGCCATCGAAGTTAAGGCCATATACACGAGCACCATTGCCGTTGCGGCGTTCTTTTATTATGTTGCCGGCATCGTCAGTGCCTGTCATCTCGAGCACAAACACATCATCAAGACGTGTATAGAAGGCTTCCACAAGCAGATTGGCCTGCCAGTGACCGAAGCTGAACGTGCGGTCTATCGATCCGCTGAAGCTGTTGGAGCGTTCGGGTTTCAGTCCGTCGGCCAGCTTTATGAGCACTCCCTCGCCTCCGACAGCCGTCACATGGAGGTCTTCGTCGTAGGCCTGTGGAGCACGGAAACCTGTTGACCACGTGAGGCGCGCCTGCAGTTTGTCCGATGGTTTGTACATAAGGTTGACGCGCGGACTGAATATCGGATTGTCAATAAGATTGTGCTTGTCCACACGGAACCCCGCAAGCAGCGTGAAGCGGTTGATCTTCCACTCGTTCTGGACAAATCCACCGCCTATGCGTACGTCCTGCTTCATGTCGCGGTTGTAGCCGAGCATGACGTCGTGGAGCGAGTTGCTCTGATACTCAATGCCCGAAGTGAAGACGGCAGGAGCGAAAAGCAGGCGTTCAAAATTGCCTGTGTACATAGCTCCGGCAACCCATGTCAGGTCGTTGGTCTTGCCATATGCGTCGGTGTTCTGCTGCGCGCCGTAGTAGCTGTTACGGTCGGTGTGCTGTATGGACGAGTAGAACGACAGCTTGTGTTTGTATGAATTGAAGAACACATCGTAGGTCAGACCACCGCTGTTTATCACGTGCTTGGTCTGCTCGGTGATGTCTGTCTCGAACGGTTCGAGGTCGAACTTGTTGCCGCCGCGGCGGAATTCATTAGTGACATGATACTCAATACCCAGCCGGCTGAACTGCGACGGACGGTAATATCCGCGAAGTCCGAAGCTGTTCATGTTGAGTTTGCCGAGCTCCGAGAACCCGTCGCCGTCGGCATCATACGGATTCCGGTTACGATATGACTGATACAGAGCTATACCGTAAGTGTTCTTGTCGGACACGAGCGACGCGTTGGCACCGAAATATTGTTCCCACGACTTGCCGTTCATATTCGACAGCGACGAGGAAACCTGGAAAGAGTTGTTCACCGGGTCCTTTGTTATGACATTGATAGTGCCTCCCACGGCGTTGGCTCCGAACAAGGCGGAACCTCCTCCGCGCACCACCTCTACGCGATCTATCATGTTCACCGGTATCTGCTCAAGTCCGTAAACGCCCGAAAGAGCGCTCACCACAGGTCGGCTGTTGATGAGTATCTGAGAATAAGGGCCCTCCAGTCCGTTGATACGCACCTGCGGGAAACCGCAGTTCTGGCAGTTGTTCTCCACACGCAGGCCCGACTGATAGTTCAACGACTTGGCAAGGTCGGAGGAGTTTACGGCCTCGAAGAGCTTACTGTTAAGAACATTCACCACGACGGGCGCGTCGCGTCGGCTCGTCTCGTTGCGGTTGGCTGACACCACGACTTCGTCTGTGACGGTGACATCGGGCGTCATGACAAAATGAACGTCGGCCGCGAAGTCACGACTCACGCTGACCTTCTTCTCCTGAGTGGTGTAACCGAGCAGCCGCACACTCAGTGTGTAAGTTCCGGCAGGAATGTTGCGGAACATGCAATGGCCGTCAGCACCGGTCACGGCAGTCTGTCCTGTCTCCTCAATCTTTATCACAGCACCTGGCAGATTCTCCTCGCTGTCTTTCTCTATCACGTGTACGGTCACCGCGTTTCCCTCGGTCACCGGTTTGTTTTCGTCGGCACGCACGGCCTCGGATGCGCCGAAAATCATCAGCGCAAGCATTAATATATATTGTCTCATTGTGTATTAATATGTATGATATGTGTATTGTCTGCCGGCAGCTATGCGCTTCCGACAGAATGAAATGAATGATGCTGCTGGACATTATCCGGCATACTGAAAGAACATATTAATACAATGAAGGTGTGGCACGGGGATTGATGTTCAGCGCGCAGCCTGACATTGGTCTGCTCTCAGTGTTGTCCTGCAGAAGGACGTAGAGAAGATGAAGACACACCTGCAACGGCATGGCACCGCCGGGCGCCGTCATCTGCTGGGCTGAAGCGAAAGCAATGGAGTGGATCTGAGAAGAAGAATGGCTGTGATTGTTGCCCGAATAAGGATGCGAATGGACAATCTTCACACCGTCAATGGTGTGAACGTGCACAAACATCGTTGTTCCTGCCTTGAACACAACGAAGAGTACAAGCAGGAACAATGATATCGATATGCGTAATCTCTTGCTCAAATCCGGTTACGTTACGTTGAAATGAATGTGGTATAATAGCCTTTACGCCTCACCACTATAATATAATACCTTGACGGCTGTATATTTACGAGTGTGCAAATATACGAAAAATATTTCTAAATACACACTGCCACCGCATGAGACCGGAAACCCATGCGGTGGCAGGATACTTCATTCTATTGTTGACCGTTGTTTCCTCCGCCCTTTACATCGTCGTTACTGATGGTACGGGCAGCCTTCTTCACGCTCGCCGTAAGCTTACCGATGCGGAAACTTACACTCACTCCGTAACGCATCGGAGAATACTCCGACCAACTGCTCGAGGTGAAGTTGATGCTCTCGAGTGTCGATGATGACCTCTTCTTGGAGTTGAAGAAATCGTTTGCGAACAGCGATATCGTGAGTCGTTTGTCAATGAACGACTTGTAGATATTCATTCCGTAATTGAAATAACTGCTGCCTTTGCCCTGGAGAGAGATGTAAGGTGTCTGACCTGAAACATTTATTCCGATGCGCCAGTCATACGGGAATGTCTGCTGAATACCTGCATAATAGAACATCATCCAGCCGTGATTGCTCAGTCCGTTGCCGTCAGACAGATAGTTATAACCGCCGTTCAGGTTGCTGTAAAGGCGCGTATTTGTAGTGATGTTCCAGTTAATGTACGCACTGAAGTCGAGGCTTCTGGTCTTTCCTATGTTCTTGTATGTCTGGTACATCACGTCCTTTCCGGTCGGGTTCTGCAGTCCCGGTATCTCAGTATCGTTAATATATTGCGTCAGACTTTGTATGCTGTTGTTCGTGAACGCATACCGTGTGGAGAAGCTCAGGCTCACATTCTGTGTGAAGTTGTTGTACGAAAGGCTGAACGCATGACTCTTCTCGCTATCCAGGTTAGGGTTTCCCTGACTGATACTTGTCGGATTACTGTCGTCAATGTAAGGATTGAGCGACCATATACCCGGACGGTATATGCGCATGTTATAGCCGAGACGGAGATTCGACATATCCGTAATCTTATAACCGACACTCACAGAAGGGATAACGTCGTCGAAGTCTTTGCGGAAGTCATCTCCGCGTCCAAGCAGGTATTCCACGTCCTGAATGGTATGCTCGTAGCGCAATCCCAGACGGCCGGAAAATCTTTTCAGCTTGATGCCATAGCCCACATAGGCAGCCAGAATATCGTTGCGGTGTCTGAAATGTGAACTGTAATCGTCCGAGAACACATATTCGTCATCGCTTCCGGCCTGCCTCTGATAGCGGTCATCGTTCGACTTGTTGTTGCGCAGAATGTATTTCAGACCGGCCTCAACAGTGTGTATTGTGTCGATTGGCGTTGTAAAATCCACCTGGAAAGTGTTCTCTATCGTATTCTGTTCACCCTTGTTGCGCTGTTCATTCATGCGGTGCAGGAAGTCGAGCCAGCTGTCTTCAGCCGTCATGTCGGTGTAATAGAAACTACCGTCAGAGCTGTTCGGATTGGAGTTTATTCTGTAAGAGAAAGTCAGCATGCGATCTTTCACATGGAAAAGACGCTGATAGTCCAAACCTCCGTTTATGGAAGACCAGCTGCTGTTCGATCTGTTCTGCGAAGTATAACTATATATAGGGTTGCCCGAAAGAGGCGAAGTGGCATTGGTAATACTGGTGAAACGGCTCTTGTTTCCACCTCCATACATACCGAAAGACATACTTACCAGACGCAGCGTATCTATCTCGTAGCTGGCTTCTATCGAACCGTACTGGAAGTCGTAGTTGCCCTTTTGCGAGCTGGACGTCTCGACATCGGATGAGTTTTCGTCTATTTCTCCGATACTCTCACGCTTGCTCCAGCTCTTGGTACGCGGCGAACGATTGGTGTTGCTGTAGTTGTAGTTTGCACTGACAGTAAGTTTTCCGCTCTTCACTGTGCCGAAAAGTCCACCACCCTGACCGCGGTTATTCACGTTGGCCGACATCGTTGCAGTATATCCTACAAGCCCGCTGCCCTCGGTAATGATATTGAGTATTCCGCCCACTCCTTCGGCGTCGTATTTCGGTCCGGGATTTGTTATCACCTCCACACGCTTCACACTGTTTGCCGGAAGACTTTTCAGCACTTCCTTCGGATTGTTGCTCATCATGTTGTTCGGGCGCCCGTTTACATATACTTTGAACGAACTGCTGCCGTTCACCTTTATGTTCTCATCACCGTCAACCGTCACGAGCGGCACCTTACGCAACATTTCAAGCATTGTGTTCGATTTGGAGTCAGGGTCGTCGGCAATGTTATACTCTATCTTATCAATGTCCGATTTCACCAAAGGCTTCTGCACCACCACCTCAACGCCTTTCAGTTCGTTGGCAGCATCGTGCACATACATTGTTCCGAGGTCCACAGTCTTGCCGTCGGCCGGTGCCTTGAATTCCCTTACAACAGGCTGTCGGCCCATCGATGTGAGCGTAGCCACAAAGTCACCGGAGCCTTTGAGACTTATCACAAAGCGTCCGTTCTTATCTGTCACCTGTTTTGCCACTGGTTCGGAAGGAGTCTGTTTGTTTGCCACAGAAACCGTGGCATACGCTTCTCCATCTTTGGTCAGAGAGTCGAGCAATTCACCTTTCAATTTGAAAGATACGGCACCTGTCTGTGCTGCAATAGTAGAGCTGATGAAAAAAATCATCATCAGAATACTCAATCTGGTTTTCATCTTCTCAATTATTATTGAATATTAAGTTCAGGATATTATTATTTAGCCTTTTGAAAATATATACGCACGAAGTAACCGATTATATACTGCGTAATGAATATTTTATTATTTTTTAACAAAAAGACCGCTATAATCCGATATGTACATCATTAATGAAAAACCACATGATGCTGTTTGATGAAACAACCGTCGCATAAGACCTTTTCAGACTAGGATTGTGTACCTATAACTATCATTTATTAATAAAAGTATGGTATTTTAATTACAATTCATACAAATAATAAATAAAATATAAACAAATCATAACTTCAATATCATAAAGACAATTATTTTGCACACCAATCCAAAGCTTTTATCACAATTTGTCGTATTTTTGCATTTGTCTTTAATAAAAAGGTATATAAACAAGCACAAAACAGACAAAATGAAAAAAGCTGTCAGATTTACAAAGATGCAAGGTGCAGGCAACGACTACATATACGTTGACAATTCGCTGTACGCAATAGCGAATCCTGAAGAGGCCGCAATAAAACTCAGCGACCGCCACACGGGCATCGGAGGCGACGGCCTAGTGCTCATCGGAAGGCCATCCGACACCGACGGCGCAGACTTCACCATGCGTATTTTCAATGCCGACGGTTCGGAGGCCATGATGTGTGGCAACGCCTCGAGGTGCATAGGAAAATATGTGCACGACAAGAATCTGACACAGAAAACCGCAATACGCCTCGCCACACTGTCGGGTGTGAAGACTCTGAAACTTCATCTTGACGCCGAAGGTAATACCAAAAGCGTGACAGTGGACATGCTCAAGCCAGCACTGTCGTGCCCGGAGCAGTATGACGAGACGTCGTGCGGACACCTGACAGCGGCATTCCACACATTCAGTGGTACATTCGTGTCGATGGGCAACGCGCATTTCGTGATATTCACCGACGACATCGAGCACACCGACCTCGCAAAATACGGAAGCCTGCTGGAGCATAACCCCGCATTTCCGCAGCGCTGCAACATCGAGTTTGCCCAGGTCATAGAGAAAGACAAAATCAGAACAAGAGTATGGGAGAGAGGAAGCGGCATCACAATGGCCTGCGGTACAGGAGCCTGTGCCACAGCCGTGGCTGCCGCTGTCACAGGCCGGGCCGGACGCCACAGCACAATAGTGATGGACGGCGGTGAGCTCGACATCTTGTGGGACGAGGCCGACAACCACGTATATCTCACCGGTGGAGCCGAATTTGTGTTCGACGGCGAGGTTTACCTTTAATCATTCCGACAAACAAAAACATTATACGTATATGGCATTAGTAAACGAACATTATCTGAAACTGTCCGACAACTATCTCTTTGAAGACATAGCCAAGAAAGTGAACGCCTTCAAGCTGTCACATCCCAAGACAAGAGTGATAAGCCTGGGCATAGGCGACGTGACACAGCCGCTGTGCCCTGCAGTGATAGAAGCCATGCACAAGGCCGTTGACGAAATGGCATCCACCACCACATTCAGAGGCTACGGTCCCGAACGCGGATACGACTTTCTGCGCGAGGCAATCGTGAAGAACGACTTTCTGCCGCGCGGAGTGCGCCTCGACACCGACGAGATTTTCGTGAACGACGGTGCCAAGAGCGACACCGGAAACATAGGTGAGATTGTGAGATGGGACAACAGCATAGGCGTGACCGACCCGATCTATCCCGTATACATCGACTCCAACGTGATGTGCGGACGCGCCGGAACACTCTCCGACGGCCGTTGGAGCAACGTTAACTACATGCCATGCACAGCCGAGAACAACTTCATCCCGCAGATACCGGACCATCGTGTCGACATGATATATCTCTGCTATCCAAACAATCCCACGGGCACGGTGCTCTCCAAGGACGAACTGCGCCGCTGGGTGGACTACGCACTGGAGAACGACACGCTGCTGCTCTTCGACGCTGCATATGAAGCCTACATACAGGACGACGACATTCCGCACTCCATCTACGAGATAAAGGGAGCACGCAAGGTGGCCATCGAGTTCCGCAGCTACTCAAAGACAGCCGGATTCACCGGCGTGCGCTGCGGCTACACCGTCATCCCGAAGGAGCTCACAGCAGCCACACTCGACAACAAAGAGCGCATAGAGCTCAACCATCTGTGGAACCGACGCCAGAGCACAAAGTTCAACGGAACGAGCTACATCAGCCAGAGAGCGGCCGAAGCCATATACACCGCCGAAGGCAAGAAGCAGATAAGACAGACCATAGCCTACTATATGGACAACGCGTCCTACATGCTCAACGCACTCAAGAACGCCGGAATGGAGGTATACGGAGGCCGCAACGCTCCATACATATGGATGAAAACTCCCAACAACACGCCGAGCCGCAAGTTCTTCGAGCAGATGCTCTACGCCACAGGAGTGGTGTGCACGCCGGGCGCAGGTTTCGGACCGAGCGGCGAGGGATACGTCAGACTCACCGCCTTCGGCCGCAGCGAGGACTGCCACGAGGCCATGGAGCGCATCACCGCATGGGCCGGCCGCTGACCGTCTCACCCTTCCGCACGGCCCGCACGCCCTGTGCCGCGAGCCTCAACACACGTGCCGCACAATCTTTTTGCCTATAAGAGTGGACAAAGTATGACGGTTTTTTGATAAAAAAAACTTAACTTTGCACCGCAATACATGCAAAGGCATATAATGCCTGACGCAGGACATGCAGAGCAAAAGCAACAACAAACCCAAAAATAACACTCTTAAAACAATGGCAAACTTAAGATTTGAGGTTGTGGCCGAGGCTTTCAAGAAGAAACCACAGGAAGTCGTCACACCGGCCGAACGTCCGTCGGAGTATTTCGGAAAATACGTGTTCAACCGCGCCAAGATGTACAAATACCTGCCGCGCGACGTTTATGAACAGCTCGTTGATGTAATGGACAACGGCACACGACTCGACCGTTCCATTGCCGACGCCGTGGCCAAAGGCATGAAACAATGGGCCGTGGAAAACGGAGTGACACACTACACACACTGGTTCCAGCCGCTCACGGAAGGCACAGCCGAGAAACACGATGCCTTCATCGAGCACGACGGCAAAGGCGGAATGATAGAAGAATTCTCCGGCAAGCTGCTCATGCAGCAGGAACCTGACGCCAGTTCTTTCCCGAGCGGAGGAATACGCAACACCTTCGAAGCGCGAGGCTATTCGGCATGGGACCCGACCTCGCCCGTATTCATCATCGACGACACGCTCTGCATTCCCACAATCTTCATCTCATACACAGGCGAGGCCCTCGACTACAAGGCTCCGCTGCTGCGTGCACTCCACGCCGTAGGCACGGCAGCACTGTCTGTCAGCCAGTATTTCTATCCCGACGTGCGCAAGGTGTCGTGCAATCTGGGATGGGAGCAGGAGTATTTCCTCGTTGACGAAGGACTCTACTCCACACGCCCCGACCTGCTGCTCACAGGCCGCACACTCATGGGCCACGACTCTGCAAAGAACCAGCAGATGGACGACCACTACTTCGGAACAATTCCGGAACGCGTGCAGGCCTTCATGAAAGACCTCGAAATACAGGCCCTCGAACTCGGTATACCGTGCAAGACACGCCACAACGAGGTGGCGCCAAACCAGTTTGAGCTGGCCCCGATATACGAAGAGTGCAATCTGGCAGTGGACCACAACATGCTGCTCATGTCGCTTATGAAGAAGGTGGCACGCCGTCACAGCTTCAGAGTACTGCTCCACGAAAAGCCGTACGCAGGCATCAACGGTTCGGGCAAGCACAACAACTGGAGCCTCACCACCGACACGGGCATACTGCTCCACGCACCCGGCAAGACACCTGAGGACAACCTGCGCTTCGTAGTGTTCATCGTCGAGACGCTCATGGCCGTATACAAGCACAACGGACTGCTCAAGGCCAGCATCATGAGCGCCACCAACGCCCACCGTCTGGGCGCCAACGAGGCTCCGCCAGCCATCATATCATCCTTCCTCGGCCACCAGCTCAGCCATCTGCTCGAGCACATAGAGCACGCCGACAAGGAGACTCTCTTCAACGTGGCAGGCAAACAGGGACTGAAACTCGACATACCTGAGATTCCGGAACTGCTCATCGACAACACCGACCGCAACCGTACATCACCGTTCGCATTCACCGGCAACCGCTTCGAATTCCGCGCCGTAGGCTCTGAGGCCAACTGTGCCAGCGCCATGATTGTGCTCAACTCGGCAGTGGCCGAAGCACTCAACAACTTCAAACAGCGCGTAGACGAGCTCATAGCCAAGGGTGAGGACAAGATGAGTGCCATCATCGACGTGGTGAGAGCCGACGTGAAGACATGCAAACCTATCATATTCGAAGGCAACGGCTACTCCGACGAGTGGAAAGAAGAAGCCGCACAGCGCGGACTCGACTGCGAGACTTCGTGTCCGGTTGTATTCGACCGCTACCTCGACGAGGACAGCATCAGCATGTTCGAGAATCTCAACGTGATGAAGCGCAAGGAGCTTGAGGCACGCAACGAAGTGAAATGGGAGACCTACACCAAGCGCATCCAGATTGAGGCAAGAGTGATGGGCGACCTCACCATGAACCACATCATACCTGTGTGCACACACTATCAGAGCCAGCTGGCAAAGAACGTGCAGAGCATGTACGACATATTCCCTGCCAACAAGGCCGACGAACTGACATCGCGCAACAAGAAGATAATCGAGGAAATAGCACAGCGCACACAGATAATAGAGACCGGCGTGGAAGAACTCGTAGAGGCACGCAAGGTGGCAAACAGGATAGAGAGCTGCCGCGAGAAGGCCATTGCCTATCACGACACCGTGGCTCCGAAACTCGAATCAATACGCCACCACATCGACAAGCTCGAGCTCATCGTATCTGACGAACTGTGGACTCTGCCGAAATACCGCGAGCTGCTGTTCATCAAATAATCTCTGACAGAATAAGAATATCATACACCCGACGCTTTCCGCGGCCGTAAAAAGCCGTGGAGAGCGTCTTTTTCATGTCCGCATGCCACACTGCGGGAAGTATGGCATACGCATCTTCACGAACCGTCACACCACCGTCAGGAAGGCTTTACCGGAAGAATGAATATTTATGCAAAACTCCGAGGCTGATGAATATTTATGCAACGTCAACTTCACGAGAATCGAATATTTGCGGGCAACAGCTCCTTCGGTCGCGTACAGCCAATTCTCAGAGACTTCATGCAACTCATTGTCAATCAGAGCCATACGTCTTTTCGTCATTCAATTAAGATTTTCCGGCTGTGCGAAAGAGTCTGTTTCGGCACTCAATATAGCCCATATCAGGGCCTGATATCGCATATATCGGCATGCAAACAGAACTGTTTCATAAGCTGATAAAGCCTTTATCGCAAACCGACGTTCAGAAATCGGGATCGCAGACCAGAATTTCCCGACCCGTGAAAATGCAAAAGAGCCTTTCCGGTTAGCGTATTAACATTTATTCACTTCTATTTTACGAAAAATTTTTGTCAAAAAAAAGTCAAGCCGAAATTGTATATTTATGCAGTTCAAGACAATTTTACGCCACTTTGGCACACGCCCGATAAAAACTCAGGCGACAATTTGCCGTTGTTCCGACGAATTTATATATTTGCATAATCATAACCGCATGGTTATCAGTTATTCATAGAAACACAATCCACAACCACACACACATGGCACAGATAAAGAACATCGTATTCGACTTCGGAGGCGTGCTTGTCGACTGGAACAGCCGCTACTACTACCGCAGCTACTTCAACGACGACGAGCGCATGGAGTATTTCCTCGCCAACATATGCACCGACGCATGGAACCTTGAGAACGACCGCGGACGCACCTACGCCGAGGGCGTGGCACAGCTTGCGGCACTTCATCCCGAATTTCGCGAGGCCATAGAGATGTTTCCCGTGCATTGGGGCGAGATGCTCCGTTGCGAAAAGCCTGAGAGCGTGGCCCTGCTGCGCAGTCTGAAGGACGAGGGCTACCATCTGTACGGACTCACCAACTGGTCGGCGGAGAACATACACGTGGCTTTTGAGCGCTTCGACTTCCTCTCGCTCCTCGAAGGCACTGTGGTATCGGGCATTGAGAAAGAAGTGAAACCCGAACCGCAGATATACCGCATACTGCTCGACCGCTACTCGCTGAAGCCGGAAGAGTCGGTGTTCATCGACGACAAGGAGGCCAATGTGGCAACGGCTCGCGAGCTGGGAATGCACGGCATAGTGTTCACAAGTGCCGACGACACACGCCGGCAGCTCGACGTTCTCACTGGCACCGCATCATCAGACCGCTGACAGCACCCCCACTCCACACGCCGCAACCGCCACAACGGCTGCGGCACACCCCATGACACACATGCCGCACCTACCTGCGCAAAGCCCGCACCGGGACACACCGCCGGCGGCATACAGACCACTCACCGGCAAAAAGGACAATCGCAGAAACCTTTATTTCCGTATTTCGCAATTTTGATGTAACTTTGCCAAAAATTCTATAACATGCAGAAAGTTGTGAAAGCACTGTGCGACGCGCTGTCACTGGCTGTCAGACCGATAAGCGCCAACGCGTCATTCTTCTTTTTCATGTATGCACTCGGATGCGTAAGCTCATGGGCAGTGCTGCCCGACAGCCGCGGTGCGAAGGTTTACGACAATCTTTATCTCGAACTGTTGCTCGACACCTATGTGGTGTGCATCGTGCTCGCGTTGCTGCCGCTTGTCGTCAGACGATGGGCCAGAGGCATACTCTATGCGGTGCTTTATACCACGTCGCTCGTCGACGTCTACTGCTTCGTGAAGTTCCAGTCCACGCTCACGCCCTCCATGCTCATGCTCGTCGGCGAGACCGATCCGCGCGAGGCAGGCGAGTTTCTGCGCTCATGCGTCTCGCCGGGAGTCATCACAAGCAGCGTGGGATGGGTGCTCATGCTCATCATCGTGCACGTGCTCACGGCTCTGCGGCTGAAGTTTCCGCACATCATACCCCACCGTCTGGAGCAACGACTCTGCAATACAGGCCGGGCTGTGGCTGCGTTCGCATCCCGAACAGCGACAAAGGCTGTGGCCGGACTGGTCATTATAATAATGGTGATATGGGCAGCCGACGTGTCGGCCGACAACAAGCAGGCCACATGGAAACTCATGAGCGGCACCAACATAGGCGAGGTGGAGCACACGCTCACCGAGAAAGACCATGCCCAACTCTATCTGCCGGCCTACCGTCTGATGTTCAGCGTGTATGCAAACTCGCTGGCGGCAAAGCAGATAGACAAGCTCATAGCAGGAATAGACGACGTGAAGGTGGACAGCTGCTCGTACAGCAGTCCGACCATTGTGCTCATCATAGGCGAGAGCTACAGCCGCCACCACTCCGCAATGTACGGCTACACCATGCCCACAACACCGCGTCAGCAGAAGCTCGAACGTCAGGGACGGCTCGTGAAATTCACCGATGTGGTGTCGCCCCACAACCTTACGAGCTTCGTGTTCAAGAGCATTTTCTCCACACGTGTTGAGGGACAGAAGGGCGAATGGTGCGACTATCCGTTGTTCACCGAGGTGTTCCGCAAGGCTGGTTACCACGTGACGTTCCTCACCAATCAGTTCCTGCCCAAGGCACGCGAGGCCGTTTATGACTTCAGCGGCGGATTCTTCCTCAACAACCCGACACTCAGCGCCGCACAGTTCGACACGCGCAACGACAGGCTGCACACCTACGACGAAGGCCTGCTCGAGGATTATGACGAGCTGAAAGGACAGGGCGGCGACAACAATCTCATAATATTCCACCTCATAGGACAGCACGTAAGCTATCGCCAGCGCAGTCCGAAGGACCGCAAACACTTCAAGGGCGACGACTACACCGAGCTGAAACCCAACCTCAACGCGAGGGAACGGCGCATCCTGGCCGACTATGACAACGCCGTGTTATACAACGATTCGGTGGTTGACAGGATTGTGGACAGATTCGCACACGAGGATGCCATCGTCATCTACATGCCTGATCACGGCGAGGAATGTTACGAAGGCGACATGCACTTCTTCTGCCGCATGCACTCGGCGGAGATAGATGCGCGTCTGGCCCACGCCGAGTTTGACATACCGTTCTGGATATGGTGCTCGCCCAAATACGCACGCCGCCGGCCGGAGGTGCTCAAGGCGATGGTGGAGGCACGCAGACGCCGTTTCATGACCGACGCCGTGCCGCATCTGCTCATGGGGCTGGCGGGCATTTCGGCTCCGTGCTACGAACCGAAATACGACCTTCTTTCGCCCGACTATGACGAGACAAGGCCGCGACTGCTCAAGGGCACTACCGACTACGACAAGCTCGAAGGAATATGAAAAGACCGCTGTGGCGTGCCGCCAATGACAACGCGACACACGCACAAGCACATATAACAACACACCGAATATGCTGAAAATAAACAACGATCAACTGCTTTCGCGCGCCGAATGCTCGGCCCTCAGGGCCATAGCCATAGCGGGCATAGTGCTCCACAACTACTGCCACTGGCTGGGATTTGCCGTGAAGGAGAATGAATACACATTTGACAAAGGGCGCAGCATGGGCCTGATGCAGGCGCTGCTCGAGCCCGACCTTAATCTGCCGGTGCACCTTCTGTCGTTCTTCGGACACTACGGCGTGCCGGTGTTCCTTTTTCTCAGTGCCTACGGACTTGTGGCAAAATATGAGCATACACCGCATGTGCCTGTGCCGGACAGGGTTTCGTTCATGCGCACACACTTCCGCAAACTGTTCGACATGATGATTGTGGGCTTCGCAATATTCATCATGGTGGATGCCATAACGCCGGGTGCCCACCGCTATGCCGTGCCCGACATCATCGGCCAGATGCTCCTGCTCAACAACCTCATGCCCAATCCTGACAAAGTGATATGGCCTGGTCCCTACTGGTTTTTCGGTCTGATGCTACAGATTTATGCGGTCTACATACTGCTGCTAAGGCGCAAGGGCTGGCAGACGGCAGTGGCAGTAGTGGCTGTATGCTGGGCGTTGCAGGTGGGATGCGACCCTCAGGGCGAGACGCTCAACCGTCTGCGCTACAACTTCATAGGCAGTATGCTGCCATTCTGCGCCGGACTGCTCTACGCAAGATACGGCCGGCCGATGTCGCACGCGTTCTGGGCCGGCACGACAATCATATCATACATAGCCGTGATACTGTTCGGTCTGAACTTCCACACATGGCTGTGGGCACCGCTGTTCGTATGCTCCGCCGCTGTGGGAACAGTGAAGCTGCTGCCCGTATATGCCAATATCAAGCTCTCGCATCTGGGCAAGCTCTCGGCAGCAATGTTCGTCATACATCCCGTTGCACGCAAGATATTCATCGGCATAAGCCGCCGCGGCGATGTGTACACGGGTCTGCTGCTCTACATCATAGCCTGCGTGGCACTGGCATGGGCCACAAGGATTATAATAAACAAGGTGAAAACACGCTGACGGAGCATCGTTGCAACGCAGCGTAAAACATATTCTGAAGATGAATTCAAACGCTAACAGTAATGAAAAGACCACCGGAACGGACGACGGACGCCTGTGTCTGGCCGACATAAGCCGCTTCAGAGGCGAACTGATGGGACTGGCGATGCTTTTCATCATACTGTTCCATGTGTGGGTGAGACGCGACGATCCTTTCTACGGACTGCACCGTTGCGGCAACGTCGGAGTCGACATGTTTCTCTTCCTCAGCGGAGTGGGACTGTGGTTTGCATGGACACGCAATCCGGACACACGCAAGTTCTACGCCAGAAGGTTCGCACGCATATTCCCGGCATGGTTCATCATGGCCTGCCTTTTCTACGTGCCCGACTTCCTCGGACGCGGACGCTACAGCAGCAGTGTGGGCGACCTGATAGGCGACGTCACCATAAATCTGGACTTCTGGATGCACGACGAACTGACGTTCTGGTACATACCGGCAATCATGGTGTTATACATCGCAGCTCCGCCTTACATGAAACTCATCAGCCGGAGACCCGTTTACCGATGGCTGCCGGTGCTTATGGTGGTGTGGTGTGTCATGGTGCAGTGGGTGACACCCATACATTCGGCAGTAGGCCACATCGAGATATTCTGGAGTCGGGTGCCAATCTTCTTCATCGGCATCAATGTCGGACAGCTTGTTATGGAGCGCCGCTGTCTGCAACGCGGCTCAATGCCGTTGCTGCTCGTGGCTTTTGCCATGACGTTCGGCACGTCGCTGTATCTCGAACAGGAACTGCACGGCAAGTTCCCGCTGTTTGTCGAGCGCATGATATACATTCCGCTGACCTTCACCGCCGTGGTGCTGCTCGCACGACTGCTGGCTCACGCGCCGTCATGGCCCAACGCCATGCTGCGCACGGTAGGCGCACTGAGTCTGGAATGTTATCTCATACACAGCAACTTCGTGCTGGTGTACATCCACCAGATGCACATAGGCTACTGGCCGACGTTTCTTCTCACAACGGCCATAACGCTTCCGGCGGCATGGCTTCTGCAACGCATAGCTGCGCCAGTGGTGCGCATGCTGCTGCCGGCAAAAGGCAGATAACACAACCAAAACAAAGATAATACATACATAATATATGAAAGACATATTGAAACTCATCCGTCCGCAGCAATGGATAAAGAACCTGTTTGTCTTTATCCCTATGTTCTTCAGCAGCGAACTGTTCGACACCGAGGTGCTCATGAACAGCCTTATAATGTTCGTAGCATTCTGTTTCACCGCATCATCGATATACTGCTACAACGACATAGTGGACGCCGACGACGACCGCAACCACCCGGAGAAGTGCCACAGACCGATAGCCGCAGGCAAGGTGTCGGTGGGAGCGGCATACAGGATAATGGGCGTCACGTTCATACTGAGCATCGGCACTGCGCTCACACTGCCCGCTCCGGTGATGCCCTCGGCCGTGGCTGTGCTGCTGTTCTATTATGTACTCAACCTCGCCTATTGCTCACGGCTCAAGCAGTATGCCATAATCGACGTGTGCATCGTGGCATTCGGATTCGTGCTGCGCATACTCGCAGGCGGCATTGTGGGCGAGATAATGCTGAGCAAATGGATTGTGCTGATGACGTTCCTGCTCACTCTGTTCCTCTCTTTCGCAAAAAGACGCGACGATGTGATACGCATGAACGAGACGGGAGAGGCTCCGCGGAAGAACACCACGCGCTATAATCTCACTTTCATCAACCAGGCCATCACCATAACGGCGTCCGTAACGCTTGTGTGCTACATTATGTACACCGCGTCGCCGGAAGTGGCCAGACAGTTCGGAACGGAAAATCTGTATTTCACATCGGTGTTCGTGCTGCTGGGACTGCTGCGCTACATACAGATAACAGTGGTGGACAAGAGAAGCGGCGACCCGACAAAGGTGATACTGCACGACCGTTTCTCGCAGTTTGTACTTATTGCGTGGGGGCTTACTTTCCTCATAATGATTTATCTGTAAGCACTGAATGACATCTGAAAACATTAATCTGAAGGAAACGAAAACGAGAATACACGTATTCGACTTCGACGGAACGATAACGTGCGCCGACTCGCTCATCGCCTTCATAAGGCATGCACGGGGCAACAGTGCGCTCATCGCCGGACTGCTGCTCTACAGTCCGCTGCTCGTAATGATGAAACTGCGGCTCATCGACGGAGGCTCCGTGAAGGAGCGACTCTTCGCCCATCTGTTCAAGGGAATGACTGTAGAGAATTTTGAAAAAGCCGGCGCTGAATTCGCAGCCGACCGTACCGATATACTCAGACCGGCAGCAATGAAGCACATCGCCGAAGTTCTGGCAAAGGGCGAAAAGGTTTATGTAGTGACGGCAAGCATAGGTCAGTGGGTGGAACCGTTCTTCACCAACCGCTTCGGAGCCGGCCGTGTGAATGTGATATCCACGCAGGCTGAGGTGAAAGGAGGCCTAATCACCGGACGATTCGCCACTCCCAACTGCTACGGCAAGGAGAAGGTGCGCCGTCTGAAAGCCGTACTGACCGACCGCGACAGCTTTCACATCACGGCCTACGGCGACAGCCGGGGCGACAAAGAACTCTTTGATTATGCAGACGAACGATTCTACAAACCATTCGAACAGTAACCGCCGCGAGCGTCTGAACGAGATACTGCGGTTCGGCATCGTGGGCGTTACAGCCACGGCAATACAATACGGCGTCTATGCACTGCTGCTCATGCTCATCAGTCCTACGCCCGCCATGACCATAGGCTACATCGTCAGCTTCGCGTTCAACTTCATAGCGACCACCCGTTTCACCTTCCGTGTGAAGGCAAACGCACGCCACGGCGCCGGATTCATAGCCGCACACGCCGTCAACTACGTCTTGCAGATGGTGACGCTCAATCTTTTCATCCACCTCGGAGTGAGCAAACACTGGGCACCTATTCCCATGTTCGCCATCTGCGTGCCGGTGAATTTCCTGCTCGTAAGGTTTTTCATGAAGAAATAAAACATAAACGTAGCGACATCACAATCACTCCGATGTGTATCAAGACTACCCCTGTCGCATTGCAAGAAAGGCTCTATCGCATCTCAATAAAGGCTTTATCAGAGGCTGATATGGGCTTTATCGCACCCTGAAAAAGCCTATATCACACCCTCAAAGAGGCTTTATCATAACGTCGGAAAGGCTTTGTCGCAACACGACAACAATTCTGATACATCGTCAACACAATTCTGAAGCAACATCAAAAAGATGAAACTGAAAGACAACAGACTCATAAAGGCGACCTCACGCATATTCGGACTGCGCCGCGAAGAACGCCTGTTCGCAGCTGTAATGCTGCTTATGCTCACAGCACTCAACTCACTTGTCATCATAAGATACTTCGACAAGTTCACTCCTATGGTCAAATACTACTGGCCATTGTTCATCCGCAACTTCCAGATATCGGGTTTCGATCCCATCACTTATTCAGTGGTGAGCGACTGGACGGCCGGTTACAACGTCTACCGGCATCCGCTTCTGGCGTTCTACATGTACGTGCCGTATCTCATCAACCAGCTTCTGATGAAACTGACAGGCATCAACTGCGCCATATTCATCGTAGCGGCGATACAGATTTTCTTCGGTTTCTACGCCATGATATTCCTCCGCCGCATACTGCGCGACATCGTCGGACTGAGCGAAAACATGGCTTCGCTCATGTCGTTGTTCTGTTTCTCGTTCGCGTTTGTAATGCTTTCGTCCATGGTTCCCGACCATTTCATCATCTCGATGATGCTCATTCTGCTCACACTTCACCTGTCGGGGCAGTGGATGAAAAGCGGCCGCCGCATGAGCGCATGGCACACCATAGTGCTCTTTCTGCTCACTGCCGGCACGTCACTCAACAATGGTCTGAAGACATTTATGGCCGCACTGTTTGTCAACGGCCGCCGTTTCTTCCGGCCCGGATACATACTTGCGGCCGTCATACTGCCCTCGGCGCTGCTCTGGACATGCAGCCGGCTGGAGTACGACAAGATAGTATGGCCTCGCGACATGGCACGCAACGAAGCGAAGGCAAAACTGAAAGCCAAGAAAGAAGCGGAACAACGGCAGAAGGAACTGCAACTACAGAAGGAGCAGAAAGCCATGGCCCAGGCAACAGTGAAGACCGCGTCGGCCGGCGACACTGCCGCCGCGAGCCGTGATACAGCCTCCGCACACAGCGACACAACTGCTTCCGCCACAACAAAACCGGCACCGAAGAAAACCACAAAGCCCAAAACCGCAAAACAGGGCAAGCCCATCAGCAACGGCGAATTCATGAGATGGACCGACATTTCCACATCGCGCACCATGTCAGCAGTGGAAAATCTTTTCGGCGAATCCATCCAGCTGCACAAGGACTACCTGCTGAAGGACGAATTCCGCAAGCGTCCTATGATTGTGCACTACTCGTCACCGGTCAATTATATCATCGAAGCCGTCATACTGTTGCTCTTTGCCGCAGGCGTGTGGTGCGGCCGCCGGTCGCGCTTTCTGTGGCTCGTCATGTCATACTTCCTGCTCGACATGGTTCTGCACATGGGCTTGGGCTTCGGCATCAACGAGATTTACATCATGTCAGCCCATTGGATATACGCCATACCGATAGCCACGGCATACATCATTGCCACCTCCGGCAGACGTGTGAGACGCGCAGTCGGCGCAACGGTATTCCTGCTCACATGTTTCCTTCTGGGCTATAACATCACACTCATAGCGTCATATCTGTTATAAAAGAAACACTTATAACACAATCAAAAAGATGAAAACAATATTCAAGATAAGAAAAGAAGAACGGCTGTTCGCACTCATTTCAATGATCGTATTCATCCTGTTCAACGGTCTTCTGATATACAGCAAGTTCGACAGATTCACCATCGGCGCCCACGGAGGCTTCTGGACGATATTCTACAATCACCTCAACATGTCGGGTTATGACGTGTTCTCATGCATCGCGGTATCGTGCCTGCGCATCCACTACTCCACCCTGCGCCACCCGCTCTACATCGCTCTGCTTCTGCCTCTGTACTGGTTGAACAGCTGGCTGATGGAAGTGACAGGCTTCAACTTCGCCGTTTTCTTCATCGCGGCAATCAATGTGTTCTGCGCGACATACGCATCCGTGTTCATGCTGCGCATACTCCACGAACTGACAGGCGTGTCACGGCGCGACGCAATGCTGCTCACCGCCATGCTATACGGCTTCGCCCATGTGCTCATAGCAACCATGGTGCCCGACCACTTCGGCATTTCCATGTTCCTGCTTGTGGCAACCATCTACATCGCCGGCACCAAGATGAAGGAGCGCAAGCCCATGTCGCCTCTGCTCGCCGGCACGCTTTTCTTCCTGTCGGCAGGCATGACGCTGTCCAACGGAGTGAAAACCGGTCTGGCACTCCTGTTCACCAACGGACGCAAAGCCTTCTCGTGGCGTTACGTCGCAGCCTTCGCCGTTCCGCTGTTGCTCTTCGCCGGCATCATCTACTGGCAGCAGCAGGCCATCATTCTGCCGCAGTCTGAGAACATAAAGAAGATAGAAGATAACCTGAAAAAGAAGAATCCGAACTTCGGCGACAAGTTCAAGGCTCACGACGAATGGGTGAAGAAGCAGAACGGAAAGGCAATGACGAAGGACGTTCCGCTGCTTGAGTGGAGCGATATGACCACTCCGCGTCTGCAATCGGTCACCGAAAATCTCTTCGGCGAGTCACTCCAGCTCCACCGCAGCCATCTTCTTGAAGACGTACAGCAGACACGTCCCGTGTTCGTGAGCTACCGATGGGCTGTAAGCTACGTTGTCGAGGCACTCATAGTGCTGCTTTTCGCCGCAGGCATCTGGTACGGCCGACGCTCGCGTCTGCTCCATCTTGTCCTGTCATGGTTTGCCTTCGACATGACAATGCACATCATCTTCGGCTTCGGCCTCAACGAGGTTTACATCATGACAGCCCACTGGGCGTTCATCATACCTATAGCCACGGCTTTCGTACTGAAGAACTCCGGCGCACGGTTCAGCCGTTACGCCCGCATACTTACGCTTCTGCTCACCATCTGGCTGTGGGCTTACAACGGATGGCTGATAGCCGATTATCTTGTATAATGAAGCAAACGAAACAACGGTAAAAACCACAACGCAATGGCAAACGCAGGAAAACATGACAGAGAAAAGCGCCCCGTGCGCATCTTCCACATCGTAACCCACTTCGATATGGGCGGTGCCGAGAAGGTGGCGGCAAACATAGCAGCCTCACAGACACCCGGAACCGAATATCACATGGTGGAAGTTATGCGTGCCTCGACGCCTTTCACACGCGAGTTTATGGACGGTCTGAGCCGTTCGGGCATACGCTTCCACCGTGCACACATGCCCGACATACGTTTCCACTTCCTTTTCGAACGTATCGCCGCACTGTGCTTTCCGCTGTGGTTTCTGCCCGTTTATCTGCGCTGGCGCCCCGACGTCATACACGTGCATACCGAGACTCCGGACATGAGTCTGCGCGCTTTCTTCCTTCTCTTTCCATGGCTCCGCCGCTGCCGCATAGTGCGCACGGTGCACAACACACGCCTCTGGACAGGTCAGGACAAGCTGGGCCGCCACATGGAACGCTTCTACCAGCGCGCCGCACACAACGTGGCCATATCGCCGTCGGTGCAGTCGTGCTACGCCAAAGCCTACGGCCTCAGCCTGCCTATTATATATAATGGTGTGCAACCGGTGGATCAGAAGCCATACGCCGGCATAAAGAAAGGGTGCATCAACGTGCTTTTCGCCGGACGCTTCGAGCAGCAGAAGGGCGTCGTACACCTCGTCCGACTGCTCCAAAGCATGGCCGGCGACCGACGCTACCACTTCCACATCATGGGCGACGGCTCCCTGCGGCCCGACGTAGAGCGCGCCGTGGCACAGTGCGACAACTCCACTCTCACCCCGCCCATGTTCGGACTGTCCTCTGTTCTGGCGTCGTTCGACTGTCTGTTCATGCCCTCCGAGTTCGAGGGCCTCAGCATAATGTCCATCGAGGCGAGCTTGGCCGGACTGCCCGTCGTGGCAAACGACTGCCCCGGACTGGGCGACACACTGCCTCCATCGTGGCCGCTGAAGGTGAGCGGAAACGACGACGAAGCCTTCCTCCGCCTGTTCAGCGAAGTCATACCACACTCCGACCTCCGCTCACTCGGAGCAGAAGCCAAGGCATACGCCATGTCGCGGTTCGGCATAAGGCTTATGCAGACAGAATACGAAAAGATTTATCTGGACTGAAAAGTGTCCGTCATTTGTGGCCGTCGCGCCCCGTCCATTTGTTCAGGCGGCGTTTCACGGCCCGCGCTATGATGCCGAAGTTGCCGTAGCGCAGGTTGAGCAACAGTTCCTCAACCGACCTTCCTATCTTTATCCACGGGTGTCCGTAGCCGTAGGTGCGGTATGTGCGCTCCTTGAATTCCACATTCTCAATGACATAACGCGGATGCTTCAGCGGGAAATCCACCTCAAAGCGTTTCATGGTGAACAGTCGGCGCAGACGTCGCGGCATGGTCTCCAGGCTTCCTGCAAAATGGGTTGAGCCCTCAGTAGCGCCGCGGTTGTTTATCATGTTGCGTGTCGGCATGATGGCGAGCCCGCTGTTCATCACCATTGCCGACCAGAAAATGGTCTCATAATACTCCTTGCCCGACGCGCGGTGGTCGTAGCATGCACGCAGGGTGTCGGCGCAATAGCGGCGCTGACGCATCACTCCGTTGAGCTGACGCATGGCAAACTCGTCGTCAAGGAAGGCATAAGAGGCATCCCAAGTGTCGATTACACGCCGCCACGACGCCCATCCCCAGATGGAGAACACCGACGTGAAGAAGTAGTCGCACGGCACTCCCGGCGTCACCTCGTCGCTGTTGAAACCGGCTATCATCGTGATGCGCTCGTCGTGTTCGTAGCGGTCGAGCATCTCCTTGCAGAAAGGAAAGAACGACTGCGACGGCACATCGTCGTCCTCGAGCACAATGCATTTGTCGACAATAGAGAACGCCCACTTCTGCGATATGTACTCCGACGGGTCGCAACCGTAGTTGCGCTGCTGATACATGCGGTGCACCTCACACTCCCAGTCGATGTCCTCCACCACGCGGCGGCATCCCTCTATGCCCGCCATATCGGCCTCGCCACGCGGACCGTCCTGATAGAGAAAGAGGCGCGAGGGCCGTGCCTTTCTCACCTCGTCGAACACTTCCTTGAGCCTTTCGGGGCGGTTGAAGAAAAGTATCAGCACCGCCACATCCACCTTTGCCGGTTTCTTATCCATAATATCTTGCTTTACTTGATGTCTGTTTTCAGTCGTGCGCCGTGCCGCCACGCTCAAAGCAGCTGCTCCATGCACACCTTCTGCGGCTTAAGTCCGCAACGTTCGTAGAACCTCATGGCCTCCGGATTGCAGCTCCACACATTGAGTGTCACGTTATGACAGCCGCATCCGCGCGCAAACTCTATCACATGCCGGTAGAGCTCAGTACCGATATGCCGGCCGCGCAACTTGCTGTCCACGCACAGGTCGTCGATGTAGAGCGTGGTGACAGGCTCGAGTATGTGGCTGTCGGCATGATGCTGAAACACGCAGAAGGCGTAGCCCACGGCCACGTCGCTGTCGTCCACCGCCACAAACACTGGACGGCTGTCGTCTGCCAGTATGTCCGTGAGTTCCTCGTCTGTATATTTCCGCCCGAGCCGGAACAGGTCCGGACGTCCTTCGTGGTGCACGGCGTTCACCTGACTGAGCAGGTTGTTTATCTGTGGTATGTCCTTACCGGACGCTCTGCGTATGTTCATGCCTTCATTATTTTATGTTTACAGGATGCTGCCTGTCTTGTGGCAAAGATACGATAAAAAAACGACAAATGCCTCCGCACACCCTTCTATTATGCCATTCCACACCGGACGCCCGTCAAAAAAAGAGGCCGGCGGACAGCGTGTATGGCAAAATTGTACTAAATTTGTGTGCGGATAATAAAACATCACCGTTATGGATGTCATCAGATTCATAAAAGACTGGACACTCGCCGTGTCCATTGCCGCTGGAGCAGCGCTCTATCTCACGTTCGCTTTCACACCCGCACTGAGCGGTGCCTCCGACTTCTTCGCGCCACTTCTCGACGCCATGCTGCCCCTGTTCATGTTTCTCGTGCTCTTCGTCACCTTCTGCAAGGTGGACTTCAAGAAGCTGCGCATAGTGCCGTGGCATCTTTGGGTGAGCGCGTTTCAGATACTCACCGTGGCACTCATCACCTCTCTGGTGCTGGGATTCGGCATGACCGGCGACAGCCTTGTGCTCATGGAGGCCATGCTGATATGCGTCATCGGCCCGTGCGCGTCGGCCGCCGCCGTGGTGGTGAAGAAGATAGGCGGCGACATTGAACAGATGACGGCCTACACGTTTCTGTCCAACTTCATCACGGCACTGCTCATTCCCGTGTGTCTGCCGCTCATTGAGAAGGGCGCCCACCTGTCGTTCTGGGAGGCGTTCAGTATCATTCTCTACAAGGTGTGCACGGTGCTCGTGGCGCCGATGCTGCTGGCCTACGTGGTGAAACACTGGATGAAGCGTCTCCACAGCGCCATACTCTCCGTGAAGGATCTGGCATACTACATGTGGTGCGGCTCTCTGATGATTGTCACCGGCACCACCGTCAAGAACATAGTACACGCCGACACCACCTGGACCTTCCTCGTCACGATAGCCATAGTGGTGTTCATTCTCTGTCTGATGCAGTTTGCCGTCGGCCGGTTCATTGGCCATTACTTCGACAGCACCGTGAACGCCGGACAGGCACTCGGACAGAAGAACACGGCCTTCGCCATCTGGATAGCCTACACTTACCTCAATCCGCTGTCGTCCGTGGGACCGGGATGCTACATATTGTGGCAGAACATAATAAACAGCATTGAGATATGGGCACACGAACACAGACAGAACCGGACAGACAATAAAAAATAACAGCAACGCCGTAAGCATCGGATGCTTACGGCGTTGCCGCTTTATTACGATATATCGAGGGGCGCCGGACGCGCCCGCATCCTCATTTCTTATTTTCCGGCAGCGTAACGCTCAGCCTGCTGACGAATGAGTTCGGCATCGTCGAAATAGTCTATGCGCATGGCGTGGCGCACCTCGCTCATGGTCTGCGCAGCCACCTCGCGTGCCTGTTCGGTGCCGCGGCGCAGTATGTTGTATATCTCCGGTATGTCCTTCTCGAACTCGCGGCGACGCTGACGCATTGGTTCGAGCATGTTGTTTATTATGGTGTTGAGGAACTTCTTGCACTTCATGTCGCCCAGTCCGCCGTGGCAGTAGTGACATTTCAGCTCGTCCAGACAACTGTACTCCGGCCAGAACTGCGCAAAGTCATCGTCTGTAGAGAACGCGTCGAGATAGGTGAATACGGCGTTGCCCTCCACCTTGCCCGGATCTTCCACGCGCAGGTGGTCGGGATCGGTGAACATGGAGCGCACCTTCTGCCATACCTCCTCAGGCGAGTCGCTCAGATAGATGCAGTTGCCGAGGCTCTTGCTCATCTTCTCCTTGCCGTCAGTACCCGGCAGACGGCGTGCGGTGGCGTTCTCGGGCAGCAGTATGTTCGGCTCTACGAGCACGTCGGCATACACCTGATTGAAGCGGCGCACCAGCTCGCGGGTCACCTCAAGCATCGGTTCCTGGTCCTCGCCTGCCGGCACTGTGGTGGCCTTGAACATGGCGATGTCGGCAGCCTGGCTCACCGGATAGCAGAAGAAGCCCAGCGGAATGTTGGCCTCGAAGTTGCGCATCTTTATCTCTGTCTTCACCGTAGGGTTGCGCTGCACACGCGAAACGGTGATGAGGTTCATCAGATATGTGGTGAGCTCTGCCAGCTCGGGTATCTGACTCTGTATGAAGAGCGTGCACTTCTCCGGATCGAGTCCGGCAGCCAGATAGTCGAGAGCCACCTCTATGATGTTCTGACGTATCTTTTCAGGATTGTCGGCATTGTCGGTGAGGGCCTGCACATCGGCCATGAACACAAACATGCGGTCGTAGTCGCCCTCGTTCTGCAGCTGCACTCTGCGGCGCAGCGAACCTATATAGTGGCCCAGATGAAGTTTTCCGGTTGGGCGGTCACCGGTAAGAATTACTTTTCCCATTTGTCTTTCTGTTGTTTTGTTAGTGGCTCCTCTGTGGCGGGAGCGGCCGGTGCGCCTCGGCACCATGTGTGGCTACAAAGTTACAAACAATTTCCGACATACGGCAAACAACTGACACGTAACACGAAAATAAAACCGTGTGCCGGCCCGTAGCCGACATTTCGAGGTAAGGAAAACCGGTGGCGGAAAAAGGAAAACGGGGAGGAAAACGGACAAATATACATTTCTGAAAGAAAAAACTATGGACAGAAGGAATTTTCAAAACAGAATATCATAAGATGAGGAAAACATTATTCCGCAGCGGAAAGGATAATAAGGAATAGCAGCGGATTTGCCGAGGCTTCACGAAACGGAGAACGGCCGTAATTAAACGGATGCTGATTGTAATAAAAAAACGAGGTTTCGATACCGGACAGACCGTTTTCGGTGACGGATATACGTTGTGTCCTTATGCTGAAAAGAAACCGATATGGGCAACTTTCAATTTATAACCGGATTTTGATTTTTTCCTCTGAGTTTCCTGATCTACCCCGAAAAATAAGCGAGAATTTGCGAGCTGAGTCATCCTCGGGCGCAAATACGCGGATTATGAGAGGTTTGCATAAGTCGTTGGATAGCAATAGCTTATATTTAAGAGATATTTTATCGTCTTGCAAAAAGCACCATTTCGGCACGCGATTAAGCCCATATCAGGGGCTGAAATGCACCAGATCAGGGCCTGATACAGACTCTATCGGACCATGAAACGGGCATTATCAGAAACTGAAGTGAATTCTTCCGGACTGCATTACCGGATATATGGCAGTGCGGTAAATGCTGAAACGGACTATACAATAGGTGATTTAACATTCTTTTACACCTCTTTTGCGAAAAAATTTTGTCAAAAAAAAGTCAAGAAAAATCGTAAGTCCCTCGCACGGGTTTCCTTTGAAAACGCCGGTATCAGGCGCGGGAAAAGATGCGGAGATATTCTATCGGACGAGCCGGAAGCATGCATCGCGGCGGTAACAAGGATTTACCGGTCAAGGTAATGTGAGTTTATCATTACATGAGTCCCGTGCCGTCACTGTCTATATCGCCCTGCGTTGTCAGCGAGTTTTGCGGCTTTCCACGATCCTCCATAAAAGAAACGATATTCCACTGAATTTCTACTGAACCGCATGCTGCCGTAATGTATATTTATGCCCGGCCTTAAAGGCACATTCCGAGTGCCCGCGGGGCGGCGGCGAAAGGAAAATATTTCGGTGTTTTTCTTTGATTATTAGCCGATAAGCAGTACTTTTGCGTTGGTTTCGGACATCTGTTATATGGCGAAACCGGCATAATCCTGAACTGACAGTATGGAATCACTGAAAGAAAAAACGGCAAAGGGACTGTTCTGGGGAAGCATGAACAACGGCGTGCAACAGATTGTGGGCGTGGTGTTCGGCATCATTCTCGGACGTCTGCTCTCGCAGTCCGACTACGGCATGATGGCCATGATAAGCGTGTTTTCGCTCGTGGCCACGGCACTGCAGGACAGCGGTTTCCGCACAGCCCTCACCAATCTGCACGACCCTAAGGACAGCGACTACAACTCGGTGTTCTGGTTCAACATCATAGTGGGCACGACCATGTATCTCGTGCTCTTCTTCTGCGCGCCGCTCATAGGACGCTACTACAACTCGCCCGACGTGGTGCCGCTCTGCCGCTACGCCTTCCTGAGCATAGTCATAGCGTCGCTGGGCACGGCTCAGTCGGCCTATCTCTTCAAGCGGCTGCAGGCCAAACAGCAGGCAAAGGCGGCCATGACGGCCGTGCTGGCGTCAAGCATTGTGGGCTCGTTAATGGCATGGCAGGGCATGGCCTACTGGTCGCTGGCCACGCAGGGACTGGTCTATGTGTCGATAAACACATTCATGCAGTGGCACTACTCGCCGTGGCGGCCGTCGCTGCGCGGCATCAGCTTCGCTCCAGTGAGACGCATGTTCCGCTTCTCATTCAAGATTCTGGCCACCACAATCATGACCCACGTCAACAACAACGTGCTCAACATTCTGCTGGGCCACTACTTCACGCCGCGCGACACGGGCGTATATAACCAGGCTTACCAGTGGAACACCAAGTGCTACTCGCTCGTTCAGAGCATGGTGGCGCAGGTGGCGCAACCCGTACTCGTGGATCTTGACAACGAGCGCGAGCGGCAGATGAACGCCTTCCGCAAGATGATGCGCTTCACGGCGTTCATATCCTTCCCGCTGTTGTTGGGCTTCGGACTGGTGGCGCGCGAGTTCATTGTGCTGGCGATAACTGAGAAATGGCTGCCCAGCGTATATCTTATACAGATTCTTTGCATCAGCGGCGCGGTGGTTCCGCTGTCCACTCTGCTGTCCAACATGATTATAAGCAAGGGCCGTTCGGGCACATTCTTCTGGTGCACGTTCTCGCTCGGTGTGGCGCTCATAGTGCTCATGCTACTCATCTGGCCGTTGGGCATACGTGCAATGGTCATAGGCTATGTGTGCCTCAACGTGGCGTGGCTGTTCGTGTGGCTCTTCTTCGTGCGCCGGCTTTCGGGCTACGGCGTCATGATGTTCCTGCGCGACACCGTGCCTTTCGCGCTTGCGGCGGGCGGAGTGATGACGCTGGTCTATGTGGTTACGTCGCCCATAAGCAGTCTGTGGCTGCTGCTCGTTGTGCGCATAGTGCTGGCCGTGGTGATATACTACGCCGTGATGAAGATTGCGAGAGTGAAGATACTGGACGAATGTATGTCGTTCGTAATGTCAAGAATAAGGAAAAAACACTGAACAAAATGACTGAAGGCAAGACGGTGGCGGTGGTGATGTGCACCTATAACGGCGAGAAGTTCCTGCGCGAACAGCTCGACTCCATACTTCGACAGACCTATCCCATAAGCGAGATAATAGTGCAGGACGACTGTTCGACGGACAGCACCGTAGCGATACTCCGCTCTTACGCTGCCCGCGACGGCCGTGTAAGGGTGATTGTGAACGAACATAACCTGGGGTTCAACCGCAACTTCAGGAGCGCGGTAATGAAGGCGACGGCCGATTTCGTGGCAATATCCGACCAGGACGACGTGTGGATGCCTGACAAGATAGAGCGTCAGGTGGAGGCGATAGGCCAATACAACATCTGCTACTCCGACCATCTGCGCGGCACTACGCTTGAGAGCACGCACACGGTGAGCCCGCGCTGCTCGCTCGAGGCTCTGATGTTCGGTGGTTTCGCGGGCCACACCATGCTTCTGAGGCGCGGTTTCGTGCAGCGCGACGATGTGTGGATGGACGGCATTTACTACGACTGGAGCCTGGGACTGAACGCTTATTTTCACGGCGAAAAGGCAATAACGCACATCGGCAAACCGCTCAACTGGCATCGTTCGCATCCGCAGGAGGCGGCGCTGTTGCAGAGTCTGAGCGTGAACCCTGCTCCGAAGAGCCGGCCTACGTGGCAGCCTTACGTGCTCGGATATGCTCATTTCCGCCGCCTGCAGCGCAAACCGACGTGGCAACGGCTATACTCGCACATTCTCGAAAACACGCGCGACCACCGCTTCCATCTTCATCACACCATGGCAAGACTGATGCTCAGCCGTAGTCCTCTGGCCATGCTGCGCCTCTGCACGATATGTATGAAGCACCGCCGCGACATATATCCCAACGCGGCGAAGACCAACGGAATAATGGGAATGGTGCGCGGCTTCTGCTGGCCGATGATATTTGCTTACCGATGCTCGCAGTTCGACCTGTGAGGTTCGGGGCACACCGTGCGGCCGTTTCATCCTTCTTTTTCCGCTGACACCGGCATTTTCCACTTCACCTGCGCGTCAACTCGAAGTTTTTTTCTATATTTGCATTAATCAATAATTACAGGTATGGTACAGAAAGTTTTATTAACGTTGTTTTTGCAGTTAACAGTTGTGTTTTCTGCATTTGCAGAAACTGATATAACAAAAAATAGTACTGAAGTTAATCATCAGAAATATTTGACCGTTAAAGGACTGGAACTAAAACCTGGGTTGCGTATGGATGATGCACTGAACGCGTTTAAAGCCAAAGGATGGGTACATTTAAATGTCAATGACGAAACAATTAGAGATACCAAATTCTATGTACTAAGAGGCATCTTTTACAATTATGTTAATAGTGAAGTTTTTATATACTCCACTCTTAATGATAGAAACATTGTTGGCAAACTTGAAATATGCTTCCCCAGCATGGATTCTTTCAAAGAACTAAAAGACTTATATGACAGATTAAAATCTGCACTTGGCAAGAAATATCATATGATATCTCATACAGAAACTTTTCATGATAAAAATGTAAATAATTCATCTCAAGATAAATATAAACTGAAAGCACTAGAACAAGGCAAAGCAATATTCAATTCAAAATTTGTCTTGAATAAAGACAGTAATTCCAGTTCATCAGGTTACATCTTATTATATTTTAAATCCGATAAAATGGATTTTTTTAAAAGTTACTATGTTTATATCACATATGTAACACCTGATGGTATAGCAGAACAATTAAGTGCAGAAGACGATTTATAATTTCATATAAAACAAAACAATACATATAAACAACCGGGACTGTACAGTCTGTCCTGTCAGAATAAAGAAAATACAATACAAATGAAACAAAATATCGCCGTAATACTGGCCGGAGGCGTTGGCACACGACTCGGCATCTCGACACCGAAACAATTTTACAAGGTGGCAGGAAAAATGGTGGTGGAACACACCATCGACGTTTTTGAGCGCAATCCGAGGATTGACGAGATTGCCATTGTGTCGAACCCGATGCTCATTTCCGACTTCGAGAACATCGTACTGCGCAACAAATGGCGCAAGGTGAAGAAGATTCTCAAGGGCGGAAAGGAACGCTACGACTCGAGCCTATCGGCAATCAGGGCTTACGAAAAGAGAGACGTGAACCTGATATTCCACGACGCGGTGCGCCCGTTGCTCAGCCAGAGAGTGCTCGACGACGTGATTGACGCGCTCGGAAAATACGAGGCGATAGATGTGGCTGTGCCGTCTGCCGACACGATAATTGAGGTGGAAGGCGACTTCATAAGCAACATACCCGACCGCTCAAGGCTCCGCCGCGGACAGACTCCGCAGGCTTTCGACATCAACGTGATAAGAAAGGCATACGAACTGGCACTGAAAGACCCGGCGTTCCGCACGACGGACGACTGCGGAGTGGTGCGCCACTACCTGCCGGACACACCTGTATATGTGGTGCGCGGCGAGGAAAGTAACATGAAACTGACCTATAAGGAGGACACATACATGCTGGACAAGCTGTTCCAACTGAAGAACACGGAGGTGGGAACGGCCATGCCCGACGCCTGTCACTTTGAAGGTAAGGTGGCCGTGGTGTTCGGCGGAAGCTACGGAATAGGTGCCGACGTGGTGCGGATGCTTGAAGAACGCGGCTCGAAAGTGTTCGCCTTCTCGCGCAGCATGGGCGGAGTGAACATAGGCGACAGGCAGTGCGTGAGCGACACTCTGGCGCGCGTGGCGGCAGAGGCGGGCAAGATAGACTTCGTGATAAGCACTGCCGGCATACTGAACAAGGAACCGCTGGCAGCGATGGACTACTCCGTGATAGAATCGGCCGTGCAGACCAACTACATGGGAACGGTGAACGTGGCCATCGAATCGTATCCTTATCTGAAACAGACGGGCGGACGCCTCATATTCTTCACCTCAAGCTCGTACACCCGCGGACGCGCTTTCTACAGCATATATTCGTCAACCAAGGCAGCGATAGTGAACTTCGTGCAGGCCGTTGCACAGGAATGGGAAGGCGACGGAATAAAGATTAACTGCATAAACCCGGAACGTACGAAGACACCTATGCGCGTAGCGAACTTCGGAACAGAGCCCGACGACACGCTGCTGAAGCCGGAGAAGGTGGCGGAAGCCACACTGCGCACCCTCGCATCTGACTATACGGGACAGGTGGTTGACGTGAGACGCGCCACGACGGAAAACAAATGACAAACGGAAAAGACACATAAGCCACAATGAAAAATACTTTTCTCGAGGAATACAAACGCAGAACGCTGAGACAATGTCAGCTGAAACAGCTCGGCATACTGGAAGAAATAGACCGCATCTGCCGCAAGCACGACATATCTTACTGGCTCGACGGCGGCTCACTGCTCGGTGCCGTGCGCCACGGAGGGTTCATTCCGTGGGACGACGACATAGACATCGCCATGAGCCTTGCCGACCTTGAGCGGTTCAAAAGCGTCGCGCCGAAGGAGCTGCCTGCCTCTCTGACGTTGCAGACACCGCAGAGCGAGGACACGAAAGAGCCGATAGTGAAGGTGCGCGACCTCAATTCGTTCTTCGTGGAACCGGGCGACGACTTCAGCGCCAACTACGAGAAAGGACTCTATGTGGACATTTTCCCGTTCATAGACTATCCGGACGTTTCAAAGAAATTCGTGAAACGATACGGTCGCGGCATATCAAAGTGCTACTCCATACTGCACCGTCCGCACAGATATTCGCTGCGCTCGGCGGCAGAACTGCCGTGGTTCGGCATGCAATACGCGCTTTATAGCCTTGCGTGGAAGCTGGCCTTCATGTTCAGAAAGAAGGGAACGTATATGTCGAACACGCTCGTTAACAACGGCTACGGCATCATGCACCTGAAGAAAAGCATCTTCCCGCTCGGCACGATAACATTCGAAGGCCGCACGTTCAGCGCGCCGTGTAATCCCGACGCTTACCTGCGCGACCTGTACAACAACTACATGCAGATACCGCCGAAAGAGAAACAGAAGATTCACTCGGTCTTTATCATGCCTGAACTGATAAAATAACGAGCTCGTTGCCACCTATGCTCGACGCCATGGTTGAGAAGCTGCTGCCTGCCGAACCGTAGATGCGACGTGTGAGCGAAAGCGTCCACATATCGACAAGTCCGCCGCGTATGCCGGCCGTATTGCCGCGTTCGGCGGCGTCGGAAGGTGTTATTATGCGGTCGTCGAAGACGTTACGCATCTGTTGTTTCACCTCTTCGCTGTCGGTGGCGAGGAATATTCGCAGGTCGGGATGTTCTTTCAGCTCGCGCTGACCGGCCTCAATGAACAATGCGGTAGGGCTTTTCTCTATCGACTCGGCGTTGTCGGTGCGGCGTATGTGCATGCCTATCGTGTAATCGGAAAAACCTTCACGGAACATCTCAACGCGCTCCATAACCTCGTCAACGGGACGGAATATCTTCTTATAAAGTGTGGTTTCCCACGTACCGAACTCCTGATAACAGCTCATGTAGCACCGTTTGCCGCGCAGCCATGCCTCAAAATCAAAATTCTTCTGCTTCAAGGGAGTGACAAACTGCTCGTATATGCGGTCGTCGAAAACAACGCTCTGAAACGCCTTTGGTATCCAGAAATTGCGCCGGCGCGGTCTGTCGTTGACGAGAAAATCCAGTCCGCGCGCCTCACGCAGGGCAAAGAGAGAACTGTCAACGGGTTTGAAGATGTCGCGGAACGGAGCATTCAACGCCCAGTCGCGAAACCAAACGACCTGCATTCTGCCGTCAACAGCACGGCACAAATTATATGCCGACACAACGGCACGCATTCTATTGGCCAGTCCTCCGGCCGGTACCAACATCAAACTGGTTTTGTTCATAACGGTGACTTGAGTTAAACCGGAAGGCGGAACGCGTCTTATCGCAAGCCTTCCGCAACTCTCCGAATGATTGATTATGAATGCAAAGATATGCAAAATAGCCCTCAATCGGAGATTATGCGGCCGATTATTTTGAAATGAATAAAACTTTTAGAGCAATAATAATTATCTTTGCATAAGATATGCTGCACCAGGAAGAAACAAAGCAAACTATATTTCCACATGCAGCCAATGTCTCTGCACATTATATTACTGCACCGGCACTACCGGCATAAGCCGCCCTGCGACACACCATACAGACGCAGACACGAGGCGACGGGCCGGATCCTGGCTTTCGTTTTACAAGAAGAATGAACAAAGAACAGAACATTACTACAAAATGGATGAACGGCATCGCCTACGAGGTGGCCTTCTGGAACAACGTGTACAGATGGAAATGGACCTTCAACGGCATGATGAACTGGTCGAAACACGGTGGCGTTATAACGCTTGAAGGGTTCGACGCCAACGCCTTCCTCGCCAAAACGGACAAACCGAAGGTGCTCGACGTGGGATGCGGAATGAGCTACGCCACAGGCAACCACATCATGCGCGACGGACAGTTGACGCCGCTCGACATTCATTACGTTGACCAGTTGGCCGGCTACTTCAACAGAATACTGGCGCGCCACCGTCGCAAACTGCCGAGAATAGAATTCGGAATGGCCGAATATCTGTCGGCGTTCTATCCGGCACACGATGTATCGCTCGTGATAATACAGAACGCACTCGACCACTCCGCCCATCCCATGAAAAGCATATACGAAAGCATCGACGTGCTGAAAAAAGGCGGATGCCTCTATCTCAACCACCACATAAACGAAGCGGAAACCGAACACTACAAAGGATTCCACCAGTATAACATATGCCGCGAGAACGGAAAACTGATAATATGGAACAAGAACGAGCGGCACGACGTGGCTGAGCTGACAGCCGGATTTGCCGAGCTGACCGTGGGACTGACCGAAAACGGACACGTGGCGGCTGTGATAAGGAAGACCGGAGACGTGCCGCAGAGCCTCATAGACGACAAGGGTGACAAGCGCGCACTGTGCTCAATACTTATGGACTATGCCCGCACGGCCGGCAGTCCGTGGCACGGAGTGAAGAACAGCGCGGCCTACTGGAAATACAACATACTGCAGTTCTTCATACAGGGACTGCCCTGGACACTGAAGATGAAACTGAAAAAACTCATCAAACAGGCCTGAACCGCAGAATGATAAGCATCATAATACCCGTTTACAAGACGGCAGCGACGCTCGACAGATGCGTGGAAAGCATAGCCGCACAGGAGGACGCCGACTTCGAGATAATACTCGTCGACGACGGTTCGCCGGACGATTGTCCTGCGATGTGCGACAGATGGGCCGAAAAAGACAAGCGCACGAGAGTGATACACAAGCCTAACGGCGGACTGAGCAGCGCACGCAACGCAGGCATTGAGGCGTCAAGGGGCGACCTGCTGATGTTCATTGACTCCGACGACTACATAGCCCCCGGCACGCTGCACGACCTGAACGGTCTGGCCGAAAAGCATCCCGAATATGACATTATAGAGTTTCCCATCAGCCGCGAGAGAGCAGACGGCACTGAGGAAACGCTGACCTTCGGAAACTGCGAATACCGCGACATGGACGAATACTGGCTCTCGTGCCGTGCCTATGCCCACGCTTACGCCTGCAACAAGATATACCGCCGCAGGATGTTCGACGAAGTGAGATATCCCGAAAAGATGATTTTCGAAGACCTGCACACCCTGCCTATGCTTCTGGAGAAAGCCGGTGTGACGGCCACAACGTGCGCGGGAACTTACTATTACTGCTGGAACAGCGGAGGAATATCCAACAACGCCGACGGCAACGCCTGGCGACAGCTGCTCGCTACGCACCTGAGGATGCTGGAAAAGACGCGCCGCCGCACGCCAGAATGGGCCGACTACTACATGCACGTGCTCAACATCCAGATATACACCACCGAACTCACGGGCGACCGTCCGCTGCTGACAACCATCAGACAGAACTTCATGAGCGTAGATAAGAGTTTCCGCCTGAAAGCCATCCTGCTCGACATCATGGGCGTGAACGCCCTCTGCCGTGCCAACAGACTGCTGCGCATCATGTCCGGATGCGACCGTCGGAAGTAAAAATTATTACACTACGGCCGTACAGTGTAATATTGTGTAACGAATCGTTTGGTTCGTTTTGTTTTTTCATCCTATATTTGCAGCGTCCGGACAAATGACTAACATGTCTAACGCAAAAAACAAATGTATTATGAAAAGAATCCTTATGATGGCGCTTGCCGCGATGATGATGGTATCGACGGTGGCTGCACAGACCACAAAAGAGAATAAAGAGAAAGTGTATGAGAAGTGCGAGGTGCTGCCGGAATATCCGGGCGGCATTCAGGCCATGATGAAGTTTATTGGCGAAAACCAGAAATATCCGGCGGAAGCAGTAAAGCGCGGCGAACAGGGACGGGTGGTTGTGAGCTTCGTAGTTGAGAAAGACGGTTCGCTGACCGACATAGAGGTGACCAAGCACGCTACTCCTACGCTCGACGCAGCAGCCGTGGAGACAGTGAAGAAAATGCCGAAGTGGAAACCCGGAACGCATAAAGGAAAGAAAGTCAGAGTGCAATTCGCCCTTCCTATCAGTTATAAAATAAACTAAGAATGAACCGCACCGGCACTATACTGATTATTCTCGTCACGGCCATACTCATGACAGCATGCGGACAAAGGGAGACGTACGACAGCACAATCGCGCGCGCCGAGAGCATGACCGACACCGATCCGCACGGCGCACTGATGCTGCTCCACGGCCATAAGGACAGTCTGTGCGCCGGCCCGGCAGACAGTGCGCTCTACGAACTGGTCTATACAGAATCGGTGCACGACCTCGGGGTGAAGCTGACCAACAGCGAATACATAATCAGCAGTGTGGCATGGTTCGACCGATGCGGCGACAAACGCCGCAGGGCAAGAGCGCTGGTACAGCTCGCACTGTGCCTCCACGACAACAGACAACTGCACGACGCAGTGCTCAACCTGAAGATAGCGGAGGAAGCGGCAGCCGGTACAGACGACAGTTTTCTCAACTTCAGGCTGGCCGCAGCATTGGCGCAGATGAACATTATGACGGGACATCACGACCTGATTATGAAATACCGCCGCATGGAACTCGACGCAGCACAACGCACCGGAAGCACAGACCACGTGGCACGGGCATGGAACGACATGGCGACGGAGTATATGCGGATAAACCGCACCGACAGTTTCATGGCGTGCATGAACCGTTGCCGGCCGTTACTTCCTAAGGCAGGACCGGAGGTGCAGTCGCTCATACGCACCAATCTGGGCTGTTACTACATGAACCGCGGCGACACCGCGCGTGCACTCCGACTGCTGACGATGGCTTATGTGGGATGTCCCGACCGTATGGCGTCGCTCCGTCTGGGCGACATATACGCCGCTGAGAACGACATGCAGAGGGCCGAGAGCATGTGGTACGACGCTGCCGACTCCGACGTGCCGGCCATAAGCAAGAGCGCACTGAAGAAACTCATAACCCTCGCACGCACAAGAGGCGACGGGAAGTCGCAACTGTTTCTGAGCGAAAGACTCAACAACGTGTACGACCACGACGTATCCACCGAAACGGCAAGCTCGCTCGTAGAACTGCAGAAAAACTATGACAGCCGGCGAAGCGAACGCCTCTCGCATGCAAGGATGATGCGGCTGGGTGGCGCGACGGCCATGCTGATAATAGTGATGGTGGGGTTCATGGCGTATCACCGCCGCAGAATGAGCCACTACGGACGGGTGATAAACAGACAGAAACTGACGCTCAAGGAACTGAACGCCGGCTACACGCGCGACCTTGAGAGCTATCGCGCTCTGCGACAGCGGCTCGACGAGCTGCAACAGGCAAGGGAGAAGGACGTCAGACTGATTGAGGAGAAGACACGCGAGATGGAGAAGATGCAGGCGCAGCTGGCCGAATACCAGAACGACCGGCGCAATCCGGAACAGTGGAACATGGAAGACCGGCTGATAAACGCCGACTGTGTGTATGCCCTGCACCGTCTGGCTTCAGTAGGACGGACGGCCGAAAAACAGGACTGGGACGCACTCCACCAGCTGACAAACAGCTACGACAGCAGACTGAACACGCTGTTCGCCGGGCACACCAACCTCTCGCCCAACGAGATAAACGTCACGATACTGACGCGCCTGCGGTTCATACCGACGGAAATTGCGGTGCTGACGGGCATGTCGTCGCAGTCGGTCACCAACATGAGGGCACGCCTGCTGCATAAGATATTCGGCATGAAAGGCGGCGCAAAGGAGTTTGACGACCGCATAAGAAACCTCTGACCGACAGGCACAGAACGCAGCAACGACCACGCAAGGAGCGCTCTACTGTATGAAAAGACTCACGGACAATAATAGTCCAAAGGGAATATTTCAGACAGAAAAGCAAGAGCGTATATTTATGCAAAGACGCTTCCGTAAGCGCATAAATATGCAATCATGATATCGAAAAAACTCCATCAGAATCTTTGAACGACCGATCGGACGCAAATTTCCGACTTCCTGAATTTTCATTTAAATCTCTGATATACAGCCGTTTGCGCACAACAACACTGCAACAGCGACTTATCTCTCTTGCGAAAGAGTCCGTTTTAAGGTGCAAAAGAGCCCGTTTCACACGCTAAAACAGGCTATATCACACCCTGAAACGGGCTTTTTCGTCCCCTGAAACAGACTGTATCGTAAGCCGAAAAGCACTCTTTCGCAAATCACAATGCCGGATTATACATAAAGAGCGGCACTTTCACACATAATTACGCGATCTTTTTCATGACGTCGCGCTCTGTTTTTCAGCAGACATTCCGGTGCCGGAAATCATCCTAAAAAGCTCCTTTTCGCTGCGAATATACATTTTTAATCAATTTATATATATAATTCGCACAATTTCACTCCATTCACATCATGTTCCGCTATGGTTCCAGAAACGGACGAAACGTAATGAAAGGCAGTTGCAAAACGGTTTGTTCTGCTGTTTCTTTTTCCAGATTAAGATTTTAGGATGAAATTTTTTCTAACGTCTTTTCTGCATAATTATGCAGAATACGGAAGTCAAACGGTGTTCCATATTTCCTGTAAACGACAGATATTTCCTGCTCATTTACATACTTGCAGAAACGCTGTCTGCCGTCAGACACCATATACGGACAGACTGCGTGTGATGCTTCGGCGACGGCATACAGCGCTAACGGCGCATCATCCTGCGGACACACCGTTAACCGTACATCCTCCGTCAGAGCAGGCCGGGCAGTTCAGAGATACTTGATATCTGCTCGAGGCGGTCGTGGGGAAACTCGTCTGTGTGTTCGTATTTCCACGTAACATGGAACGGCACGTACACCGCCGAGGCACCGACCGACAACATCGGCGCTATGTCGCTCTTGAAAGAGTTGCCCACCATGAGCAGATGGCGCGGTTCGACACGCAGTGTGCGGCAGAGCGAAAGGCAGGCCGACTTGTTCTTGTCGTTCACTACCTCAACGTGAGAGAAATACTGCGACAGGCCCGAACGCTCGAGTTTGGCGTGCTGGTCGAGCAGTTCGCCCTTGGTGAAAACAACGAGGCGATGGCTGCCGAGAGCTTCGAGAGCTTCGCGTACGCCCGGCAGCGGAGTGGCAGGAAGGCGCAGCAGCGACTTGCCCAGGTCCACAATGCGTGCCACATCGGCCGCCGCAATGCGGTAGCCGCTGAGCCGCAGGGCGTTCTCTACAAGCGAAATGGTGAACGCCTTGCCGCCATATCCAAGCAGGGACATGTTGGCTGTCTCAACGGAAAACAGTTCGTCGGAAACCGTCGTAGCGTCGGCGTATGGCGAAAGTATGTCGCAATAGCGGCGTTCCACATCGGCAAAGTGCGACTGGCAGTCCCAAAGCGTGTCGTCGGCATCGAATGCTATGACGTCTATATCATTGAATTTTCTCATTATGCTTCTGTGTCTTGCTTTACATTATTGGTGTCGGCAGCCGATCGCATCACCACACGGCGGAGGTCATCGGCAAAGACGGCGTAAGCGGCGGAGTCTATGGCGCGCGGCCATGTCATCAGAGTAAGACTGTGGCCGGCGTATCCGCGACGGTAAGGCGGATGGACATGTGCGTGGGAGTTAAGGCAGAACCCGCAGCGGATGTAGAAATTCATGCGTCGTGTGGTCAGCTCGTCACACACCGGATCAATCTCGAGTATCACGGTGCGTGCCGCTTTCTGCTGGAACATCTTCATTATACGGCTGCCTGTTCCCCGCCCTCTCTCGTTCTTCACGACAGCAAAATGCTCCACGTACACATAGTCACCGAACAACCAGCATGATATGAAGCCAACGAAACGGCCGTCCTCCATGAAAGCATACAGACGGTAGCGGTCGTCGGAGAATGCCTCCTGCTGCTGGTCTTCGGTGCGCTGTTCATGCAGAGGAAAGCTGTCGGCGTATAGCAGGGCGAATGTTTTGTAAAGACTGTGTGAGGGAGAATCGATGCGTAGGATATCCATAACGTGTAAATAATAAGAATGTATGGGTTGACGTGAGACGCCGTATCACAGGCACGTATGCAGCTTCACGGCGTATGTTTCTGCGTATGTGTCAGGAGAAACGGCAGCGCTCAGTGGAGTCGTCTCTCCGCCCAGTCGCCGCGATCGAGGTTGCGGTATGATATGGCTTCGGCCAGATGTTCGGGCTTCACCTTCTCGCTTGCGGCAAGGTCGGCCACGGTGCGCGCCACTTTCAATATACGGTTGTATGCGCGTGCCGACAGACTCAGCCGCTCCATGGCTGTACGCAGGAGGGCGATTCCTTCGGCGTCGGGCTCGGCAAAGCGGTGTATCATGCGCTCGGACATCTGCGCATTGCAGTGCACTCCCTTGTAAGGGCGGAACCGTTCTTCCTGTATCTGCCGGGCGGCGATGACACGTTCGCGTATGGCGGAGCTCGGTTCGCCTTGCGCTGCCTTCGATATGTCCTTGAAAGGCACGGGCGTTATTTCGGTCTGAATGTCGATGCGGTCGAGCAGCGGACCGGATATCTTGCTCATATAGCGCTGTATCTGACCCGGAGTGCACACGCAGTGATGGGTCGGGTCGCCGTAGTAACCGCACGGGCATGGGTTCATAGAGGCGACAAACATGAACGAGCAGGGAAATTCTATGGTGTACTTGGCGCGCGAAATGGTTATCTTGTGATCCTCCAGAGGCTGTCGGAGCACCTCAAGAGTGGATTTGTTGAACTCGGGAAGTTCATCGGCAAAGAGCACGCCATTGTGCGCAAGAGATATCTCTCCGGGCTGCGGATTGACGCCACCGCCTACAAGTGCCACCTCTGATATGGTGTGATGCGGTGCGCGGAACGGGCGTTGCGATATGAGCGAAGTGCCGCGTCCGAGCTTTCCTGCCACGCTGTGTATCTGCGTAGTCTCAAGACTTTCGCTGAGCGAGAGCGGCGGAAGAATGGATGGCAGACGCTTGGCCATCATGGACTTGCCGCTTCCAGGCGGGCCTACCATAATCATGTTGTGGCCTCCTGCGGCCGCAACCTCGAGGGCACGCTTCACGTTTTCCTGTCCGCGGACGTCGGCAAAATCGAGGTCAAACTTGTATTGCTGTTCGTAAAATTCGCGGCGAGTGTCGATGACGATGGGTTCGGGATGTTCCTTTCCGGTGAGAAAGGCTATGACGTCGCGTATGTTCTCCATGCCGTAAACCTCAAGATTGTTCACCACTGCGGCCTCGCGCACGTTCTGCTTCGGAACTATCAGACCCTTGAACTTCTCGGCACGGGCACGTATGGCAATAGGCAACACTCCCTTGGCAGGCTGCAGATTGCCGTCAAGACTCAACTCACCTACCATCATATAACGGTCGAGCTCATCGGAAACAATGCTTCCCGCCGCAGCAAGAATGGCTATGGCGAGAGGCAGATCGAAGCTGCTGCCTTCCTTGCGCAGGTCGGCCGGCGCCATATTGACGGTGATATCGGCATGCGGAAACTTGTATCCGTTATACTGAAGGGCGGACGCAATGCGGTCTCGTCCTTCGCGTACGGCCGTGTCGCCAAGGCCGGTAAAGTGATACATCACTCCGCGGTTGAGGTTCACCTCAATGGTGACGGTTGTCACCTCAAGGCCGTTCACGGCTGCGCAATAAGTCTTTACGAGCATCAGAATAGGGTTTACTGTGTCTTTCCGGTCTTCAGCTGTTCCTTCAACTGTTCCATGGTGAGGTTGCGCGCAACCACGCGTCCGTTCTTCACCACAATATTGTCTGGCACATAACTGAATGCGAGCGATTTGAAAAGCTGACCGTTCACCATCTCGCCATCGCACACTACGTCGAGTTCGAGCATGTTGTTCTTCACCGCACGGCGGCAGTCATCAATGGATGCATCCACCGAGATACCCATCAAAGTGAAGTCGGCCCCCTCGTTCTTTTTGAGAAGCATCAGCTGGCGGAGCATGTTTATGCTCTCATAATTCCACGAAGCCCACACACAGACTACAGCTGTAGGCGTGGCAGAAAGACTGGCGGCAGTAAGAGACTTGCCGTCAATGGTCTGGGCGGAGAATGCCGGCACGGATATGCCTGTCTTGGAATTGCCGCGTCCTTTTATCTGCTGCTGAAGCTGACGGAGATATCCGTACTTGGGCTGATGCTTTATCATAAGATTGATAAGGCTGTCGGCCATGACAAGATCGGGATTCTGCGACTGGATGAAATAGCGTCTTACAAGATATGAACCGACCATCGACTCGGGATGATCGAGAACGAACTGATGCGCATATTTCCTCGCTTCGGGCGGCGATGCTGACGCCACCTGCTCGCGGAAGGCGTTCATCAGCTTATTGTCGTCCGTTCCTTTCACTTCCATTTCCTTCAGATTGGACGCGCTTCCCTTTATTTCCACCGCCTTGCCCGGCTCTGCAAACACCGGCTGTTCGGTGAAATTGGGGAATATAATCATAAGAGTCATCGGACGACGGCACGGTATTTCGTAAGTGAAACGGCCCGCCTCAACCTTTACGGTGTCGAGTTTGCCATTGTCGCCATCAGGACTGTAAACATAAAACTCACCCTGGTTGAGGTGGAGCAGACGACCGTCGATCTTGAAATGTTTATCGTCGGTCGAGCACGACACCAAAACCAGGGTGAGCAGAAAGAAATATATGAGTTTTCTCATTTACTTCAGTATAGAGAGTTCCAAGTCGTTGTCAGCATATGCTTTCAACGAAGGATCTTTCTGAAGAGCCTCTTTCAGATAAGAAGAAGTGGCGAATTTGTTAGCCTGACGTGCAGCAACGATTGCGTGCAGATAGGCTGTCATTCCGTTCTGAGCAGGCACTTTGTCGAGTGTTGCGGCAGCTGCAGCGTAGTTCTTGTTAAGGATCTGTGCCAGAGCAGCGCTGTTTGTATTCACGTCGCCGAAGTCTTTCTCAGCCTGAGCGTAGTTACCCTTAGCGATGTTGAGCACACCGAGAGCGTAAGAAACATTCTCAGAGCCGGCAGCCTTTGCGATGTCTGTCTCAGCCTCAGCAACGTTACCGTTGATCAAGTTGATAAGACCGCGGTTTGCATAAGCCTCAGCAGCGTTGTTATCGATGCGCAGAGCTTTCTCTACATAAGAAGCAGCAGTTTCCTTGTCACCCTTAGCCAGGCTCAGAGAAGCCAGATTGTTGTATGCGCGATAGTCGCGGTCATAGAGTTCAGCAGTCTTCTTGTAGATTTCCTCTTTCTTAGCATTGTCTTCTACGAGAGTTGCTGCGTAGAGCAGTTCGTCAGCGCTCAGCTTTGAAGGATCCTCAGCATACTGCTGCTGTATCTGCTCGTCGCTGCGGCCGATTGTCTCATAGTTGATGATAAGACGTGCACGACGGAGTTCAGGCAGGATGCCGTCAGCCAACTCACGGAATACTGCTGACATGTTGCGGATCTGCTGTTCACGCTCCTCCGGGTCCTTATACATTGACAGAACGCGCAGAACAACTTCCTTGTCCTGAAGATCTGAAGCCTGAACGAGCTTCTGGAAACCTTCCCAGTCCTGTGCTGTGTAATGAGCATCAACACCTGTGCTTACTTTGGTTTTCTTAAGCTGCTCTTTTACATACTTCTCAGAAACGTCCTGACGCTTAGAAGCCAGTTTGTCGTTGAACTTAACACCACCTTCCGGTGAAGCGTAAGCCTGTACTTCAACGTTCTGTATGTTGAGACCTTCGCGGTCGTCGTTGATCTTCTTCAACATCTTAACGAACTCAGTTACTGAGTTGTTCTTCAGCTCGCTCTTGCGCAGGTTAGCCTGGTTGATGAGGAACTTAATGTTAGCTTCCTGCTTCTGTGCTCTTACGCGCTGGAATGAATCAGGAGCTATACAGCCACCATCGGTAAGGATGGTCTTTTTGTACAGTTCAGAAGTAGAGATGACACCAGTAGCTACTTTCACTGCCGGAACATCATACTTCTTCTTGCCTTTGCGTGCGTCGAAAGTGAGATACAACTCGCTCTGCTGCATTTCCGGTACATAATCGAAGCTGGTCTTCATTGTGTAACGGCCGCCAAGACGATATGATATTGTCTGGTTGTTGCCCATAACCTTCTCTCCCTGGAATGTAGCACTCTCACCTTTGGCCACCTGACCGTTAGCGTAGCGCAACTCAGGAGTTACAGTTACGGTTGCCTTTTTCTTCATGTACTTCTCCGGGAACATACCGCTTATAGTTGCCGGAACCTCACCTGCCTGTGATTCAAGCGGATTCGGTGTCACTGTAAAGTTGTCAGCTGACAGCGGTCCCATCTTTGAGCATGACGCGAATACAAGTACGGAGCATGCTGAAAGGGTATAAATAAGTTTTTTCTGCATAATAAAAGTTTTTAGAATAAGTGCCGCGAGCGGGACTCGAACCCGCACAGCCATTTCTGGCCAAGGGATTTTAAGTCCCTCGTGTCTACCAATTCCACCATTGCGGCATCATTTTTGCAATATCGACCATTCCTTTTACGGATTATCGCGGCATACATACCGGTTTCTCGTACGTACACCGCCGCTTATGGCCTAAAAATACATTGCGGTTGCAAAGTTAAGGTATTAAATCATAACATCCAAAACAATTTACACAATTTAATACTTCGTGATGCCATAAAATTTACAATATGGCATTGCAACAGACATAAAAACGACAGACGACATGCCGTTATACACACTTCAGCACATGCCGTCTGTCACAGACATTACACCTTTTTTATTATATATAAGAATAATTACTATTGAACGATTCTACTGCGAGCGCAAAGAATTAATCTGCTCGTTACAAGTCCGTATTCTGTTCTCCGTACTTTGTATAACACTCTTCAGATAAGCAGAGTCGGGATCCTTTATCTGTTGCGCCTTGTATTTTGCGAGCTGACTCTCGGCGTCCCGCCGCCTTGCCTCCCATTCGGCTATCTGCGAAGCTTTTCTTGATGATGAACCGGAAGACGACGATGTGCTCACCGCTGTGCCTCCGCTGTAAGTCGCGGTAGCTTTTCCTGAGGAACCGGAACCACCTCCTCCCGTAACAGCATTGGTCGCGCCCTGAATGAATACAGAGAGAATGCCACCCCAAAAAGCCGCGTTCTGCTGACGTTGCAACTCCTGTTGACGTTGCAGTTCGGCAGCCAGCGCTGCCTGACGCTGCAGGTAAACCTTCATAGCAGCTTCGTAACGTGCGACGCATTTTGGAATACTGTCAAGATAAATATTTGTATAACTGAGATAAAATTCTGCCTTCTTTGCATAAGTGGTATCCCCTCCCTGCATATAAGAATCGAATAAATTTGCCGATGTCTCAAACTGTTTTGTTGCAAGATCTATATCAAACGAAATATTCTTAATAAGGAATTCATGGTCCGGTTTCTCCTCTATGATATATGAAATTGTATTCATATTACTAATATGATCCTCTGCTTTATGATGCAAAGCCATCGCAGTGAAGAACTTCGCCCAAGGCTTCTCCACTCCTTCATGAGCATAGAACGATATCACATTATCGTATTCCCGTTTCTCATAATATTCCTCACCTTTGTCACGATATACACTTTCTTTTGCCAAATCCGGGGTATACAGCATAGATTCCCCCAACCTTGTTTTACGGACTGTCCACTCATCGCTGTAAGAAGAATAAGACACATCAGCATATATCTGGGGGATACCTTCTTCTTCAAGTCCAATCATGAAACCACCATATTTCTGAGTCTTATCAACGAAATCACCATATATGCACCAATTACGTTCTTTTCCATATTTGGTTATAAAAGAGTCAGGATAGTCTTCCCGTGCATATATCTTTATGTCAAACATTCCTTGCGGTACAAGTTGCTTTCCTGACTGCGTAAACAGTCCACAATTATGGTTTTCATACGGCGACACATTTCCGTCAAAATATGCACTCCGTACCTTCAAAAGCGTCGTTCCTGTAATGAAAAAACCCGGAATATACGCACACTTGTCCGTCATTATGCTGTCTCGCAATACCTCGCCCGCCGTAGAATATATACGGCTTATGTTTCCCTTTGCATAAATAACGGCCGGCGCTGCCTCGTGATACACCGCCACGGAGTCGCCGGTCCTCGTTTCCTGATTACCGTAAACCCAGCTTTTCCCCTCCTCTATCGCAGGACAGAATATAAAGTCCGAGTATTCTGCCGGAACGATTATCTTGCCCGAAAGGTCGGCAATGCCTATTCTGCCATAACCTTTATTAATAGTGAAAACCTCCATACCATCGAGCACTGTGCCTTTGTTTATACCATAATAGACGGCAGGCAGAATCACATTTCCGTTCATATCGGCACGGCCTATAAGTTTATCCTTAGACGTGAGAAGCATGTAGTAAGTCCCGTCCCCGTCCTGTCTTATCTCCACACGTTTCAGTCCGAGCGACTTCTTCAGCTCCTTCATCTTGTCCTTATGGGCCTTTTCAAGGTCTTTAAGGTTCTGCGCCGGCGCCGCCATACACAACGCAAGCAATAATAATTGAATAAAATATCTGTTCATAACTAAATCTTTATGCCTTCCCGTAATGATTGATGAAATCCACAACCGCGTCAGACGTAAACAGTACTGACCATAGCGGTTGCAGAAATCGCCACACTTCTCTATTCAAAAAACTGTATTTTATGTAGTGCAAAGATAGGAAAACGACCTCACAGTCACAACCCGTCCCCTCCAAGCAAGTGCCCGGAATGAGACATGTCGTGTCCATGCGGTTGAAGAATATGTCTGAACGGTATGTTTTTCTTATGGTAAGGGGTGTGCGAAATCCTCCGTTAGTTGGTCACGGCCACCACTCCTGTCGGAGTGTAGGAGGCATGATATCGGGTGAGAGGGTCGCCCTTGTCGCCCTTCACGATGTTTCCGCCGGTGTTCATGTTGTATTCGCGATGACATGTAGAACATGTGGCGATGCCCGTGGACGCCACACTCAGCGGATGACTTCTCACCGGAATCATGTCCGGATTGAAACAGTTTGGACACTCTGCGTCGTAGGCATAGAACACAGGCGGTACGTCCAGATTGCCGTAACCGAACCAGATGGCGTTGTTCATACCGAGGAGCACGGTGGTGCGTTCGTCTTCGGCGGTGAATATTACGTCGTCTGTCATGTTCTGGTTTGTGGAAAATCTGTAATACTGCGCGCCGCCTTTTATCACGGTTGTCACCTTACAGAAAATGCCGGTGCCGCCCACTGCGCTGTTGAGCGCGGCCGAATGGCCGTGCGTGGCGGTGTTGAACACAAAGCGGCACGGATAGGTGCTGTATTCCGACATGGTGTCGCCGCACGACGGCATCATCAATGCCATGACCACGGCGCACGCAGTTGCAAACAGTCTTTTTCTCATTTCAGCAGTTCTTTTTCGGCCTCCTCGGCACGGCTGAAGCCGAAACCGTCGTACACGCCCTTCATAAACTCGGCTATGCGGTCGTTGCACAGATTGCCCATGCTGCCCTCATGCGTATGGTGAATGTTGTGGTCGGCCTTGTAGGTGCCCTCCTCTATCTCCATGCCCACCTTGCGGTAAGCGTCGCGGAAAGGCATTCCGGCTGCGGCGAGACGGTTCACCTCCTCTACGGAGAACATCGGGTCGTACATCGGATTGTCGAGTATAGAGCGGTTCACCTCCATCTTATTGATGATGTATGCGGCCATGCGCAGGCAGTCCTTCAGCTCGTCGAACGCCGGAAGGAACACCTCTTTTATGATCTGAAGGTCGCGGAAGTAGCCCACAGGCAGGTTGTTCATGATGAGAGTGATCTGTGCCGGCAGTCCCTGCAGCTTGTTGCACTTGGCACGTATGAGCTCGAACACATCGGGATTCTTCTTATGCGGCATGATGGAACTGCCTGTAGTACACTCCTTCGGCAGCTTGACGAAGCCGAAGTTCTGGCAGTTGAACATGCACGCATCGAACGCCATCTTGGCCAGCGTACCTGCCACCGAGGCCATGGCGAACGCCACGTTGCGCTCGGTCTTGCCGCGTCCCATCTGCGCGTAAACCACATTATAGTCCATCGACTCGAATCCGAGCAGACGCGTTGTCATGCTTCTGTCGAGCGGGAACGACGAACCGTAGCCCGCAGCAGAGCCGAGCGGATTGCGGTTTGCCATGCGGTATGCGGCCTGAAGAAAGAGCATGTCGTCGGCCAACGACTCGGCATAGGCGCCGAACCACAGTCCGAACGAGCTGGGCATGGCTATCTGCAGATGGGTGTAACCGGGCATGAGCACGTCCTTGCACTGCTCGCTCTTCTCCAGAAGTTCGCCGAAGAGCGTCATCACCTCATCGGCCACCTCGCGCAGTTCGTGGCGGATGAAGAGTTTCAGATCCACGAGCACCTGGTCGTTGCGCGACCGTCCGCTGTGTATCTTCTTGCCCATATCGCCCAGACGGCGCGTGAGCATCAGCTCCACCTGCGAGTGAACGTCCTCCACGCCCTCCTCTATCTCGAACCTGCCTTCCACACAGTCGCGGTATATCAGTTTGAGCTCGGCAAGCAGAGCGTCCAGTTCGTCCTTCTCCATGAGTCCTATCGACTGGAGCATGGTGATGTGAGCCATCGATCCGAGCACGTCGTAGCGTGCCAGATACAGATCGAGTTCGCGGTCACGTCCAACGGTGAAGCGCTCTATCTCGCGGTTCACCTCAAAATTCTTTTCCCAAAGTTTTGTAGCCATCTGTCAGTTTTCTTTCTCCGGCCGTGCGCCGAAGCGGTTTGTTATTCGTAGTTTATAGCCTGCAACACGTCGGCTATCTTCTCGATGCCCTGCTGCAGCGGTTTCTGCACCATGCCCTTTATGAACGGATTGAGTTCGGCCTTGATGGTGAGTTTCATCTTGCTCGACGTCTCCGTGACGGGCAGAATCTGAATCCACAAGTTGAAAGGCACAGGGCTCGACTCCGTCTCGAACTTGATGCACTTCGGCTCGTCGCGATCGACTATGCGCAGTTTCACGCTGCCTGCCGGCGGCACACTGATGGATATGGAGTCGTTGTCGAAGGTCAGATCCTTTATCTTGTCCTCCGGTATGCGGTTCTTCACTCTCTCGATGTTCTCGAGATTGCTGAGCATGTCATACACCTTCTGCTGCGGAAACTGTATCTGGCGTATGCTGCTTTCGAATGTTGTCATCGACATGATATGTATGTTTTAAAGTCAGGGCAGGCCACACCCGCCCCTGCCGTTATTATTTGCGCCACTCAGACGGGTTCTTGCGCCACTCTGCCAGCACCTCCACGTCGCTCTCGGCGATGTAGCCTGTTGCCACAGCCTCAGCCACAACGTGGTCGTAGTCGGTCAGAGTCTCCAGCTGCACACCGGCCTCTGCGAATGCCTCAGCGGCAACAGGGAATCCGTAGGTGTATGAAGCCACCATGCCGACAACCTCGTAGCCTGCCTCGCGCAGCGCCGCAACGGCCTTCAGACTGCTGCCGCCTGTAGAGATGAGGTCCTCAACCACAACAACCTTGGCGCCTTTTTCCAGCTCGCCCTCGATGAGGTTGCCCATGCCGTGGTCCTTTGCCTTGCTGCGAACATATACGAACGGCTTGTTCAGTTCGTCGGCAACCAGCGCGCCCTGAGCTATCGCTCCCGTTGCCACACCGGCTACAGCCTCAGCCTGCGGGAAGTGTTCGAGGATGGTGTGCACCAGCTCGAGCTTCACGAAGTTGCGCAGTTCGGGATAAGACAGAGTCTTGCGGTTGTCACAATAGAACGGTGATTTCCAGCCTGATGCCCATGTGAACGGGTCGTTGGGCTGCAACTTTATTGCCTTCACATTCAGAAGTTTCGATGCGAAGTCTTTCTTCAAATTAGCCATATTGTATATTTTTTAATTATTGTCGTTTATGAATGCAAAGTTAAGCTAATTAGCCCGAAAGTCAAAATAAAACGTCAGGACATTAAAAAATATTTACAAAACACCTGCGGCTCCGCCTTCCATTCTGTGAGCGCAAGGGCGTCCGAAAAAGCCCGTTCCGCAATTTTCCGGCCTCGGAAAAACGCGGCCGCAACATGGCGGCGAACCGACGGCTGCGCGGAACAGGCTCTTTCACACTGCGAAACAGTCCATGTCTGGGCATGATACAGACCAAAACATGAGCCGAAAGAGCCCGTTCCGGCACTCCAAACGGTGCATATTGCAACACTATGACAACGGTATGAAAAGTCAACCTGTTATGTATCAACAGATTACACAAACCTCTCAAAACTCGCGAATTTGCGGCCGGACACACCGGCGGACGAAAAAACGCGAGCCTTGAGGACGAATAATGGTAAAAAATTTTGACAAAACGACATACCGGAAGAAAATCACACGCGCACTGTAAAATGTAATCACGCGCACAATATCCACACGCGGAGAACGTTATAATCATAAACACGACAAGCCGGCAAAACTTTTAATAAACCAAGCACCAACTTTATGAGAACAGTATTTTTCATTATATCTGTCTTTCTTCTGACCGCATGCAGCGACCTCGACCCTCGTTACATAACAACAGACGAAAACTCAAAGGAAACCGCAGAGCTGCGCGAGAAATACACAGACAAGGTGATCGGCAAATGGTATCTGAAACAAGAACCACAGGAATACTATTTCAAACGATTCGAGAAACTGTATCACATCAGTCTGGAACAATATTATGAGTTTCATGAAAACGGCGAAATAACAGGCCGTGTGATCATGAAAGCCAAAAGAGCCGACGGAAGTCCATCTATAACAGGAGGCGAATGGTTTAGCACAGACTATCGTCTGAGCGGTTCATGGGGACTTATCCACAGAGCATCCGACGACACCGACCGTCTCAGATTCGGAGTGCATCTCAGTCCGGACGATACAGACGACACAGCCATGCTGACTCTCTTCAGCAACACAAATCTCCATTTGTACCATGCTGACGACGACATTCTCAGCATTGAGTCACCCGTAACATTTCTGAACCAGACAATAGTGATGCACCGTGTAGATAGCGAACCGGCAGACATGGGAAGTGATGCGGACGCTAAAAACTTATGACAACAAATTAAATATCAGCAAATGAATAAAGCACTGACGATATTGATATTGCTCGCTACGCTGACGTTCGTCTCCTGCTACGACGAGCCGCCCAGCGACGGAGAACTGACCCGGAAACTCTACGAGAAGTATCACGACAAGGCGATAGGCCAATGGTATGTGATGCAGGACAGCCTGCCATGCATCTACGAAGAGAACAATCAGGCGTATTTTCTTAATCTCGAACAATACTACAACCTGAAAGCCGACGGCAGCATGGACGGACGGCTGAGGATAAAGGCATGGCGTATAGACGGCTCGCCCACCGCCTCGGGCGATGAATGTTTCGAAGGCGACTACACGCTTAGCGGCGACTGGAGTCTGGTGCACAAAGGCTACGACTATCTCCGGCTCAAAGTGAATCCCGTTTCCGACAATCCTGACGACATACGCATGGTGGAAAGCATATACACCACCACGCTTCTCGACCTGGAATACATCACCGACGACGAGATGCGCATACGGTCGCCGCTCGTCTTCACACACTACATCTTAGAGATGCAGCGCGTGAACGGACGGCCCGACGACGCGACAATGCCGTGAGGCTGATGTTTGCGCGTATTTTATTTTGTATATTGCGAGGTTTGTGTTAACTTTGCATCCACAATCATCTTCATAAAATCATGAACATCGAAAAAGCTTTATGCAGTTCGGTCATCAAGGCCGTGAAGGAACTGTACGGACAGGATGTGCCTGAAAAAATGGTGCAGCTTCAGAAGACAAAACGTGAATTCGAGGGACACCTCACACTCGTTGTGTTCCCGTTCCTGAAAATATCTCACAAGAAACCCGAAGAAACAGCCGAAGACCTGGGCCGCTGGCTCAAGGAGAACGAGGCCTGCGTGGCATCGTACAACGTGGTGAAGGGTTTCCTCAACCTCGTCATATCCAACGGCGCATGGATAGGTCTGCTCAACGACATCAACGCCGACCCGACCTACGGCGAGCGCAAGGCGACTGATAACTCGCCGCTGGTGATGATTGAATATTCATCGCCCAACACCAACAAACCGCTCCATCTGGGACACGTGCGCAACAACCTGCTGGGCTGGAGCCTCGCAAAGATAATGGAGGCCAACGGCAACCGCGTGGTGAAGACCAACATCGTGAACGACCGCGGAATACATATCTGCAAGTCGATGCTGGCATGGCTGAAGTGGGGCAACGGCGAGACACCCGAGACAAGCGGCAAGAAGGGCGACCATCTCATTGGCGACTACTACGTGGCTTTCGACAAGCACTATCGTGAAGAAGTTGCTGCGCTCAAGGCACAGTACACAGCTGAGGGCATGGGAGAGGAAGAAGCCGAGAAGAAAGCAAAGGACGAGGCTCCGCTGATAAAGGAAGCCCACGAGATGCTCGTGAAGTGGGAGCAGGGCGACAAGGAAGTGCGCGCTCTGTGGCAGAAGATGAACTCATGGGTATATGCAGGCTTCGACGAGACCTACAAGGCGCTCGGTGTGGGCTTCGACAAAATATATTACGAATCTGATACTTACCTCGAGGGAAAGGCAAAGGTGGAAGAGGGACTGGCTAAAGGTCTTTTCTTCAGAAAGGACGACAACAGTGTATGGGCAGACCTTACCAATGAAGGACTGGACCAGAAGCTGTTGTTACGTTCTGACGGCACCAGCGTGTACATGACACAGGACATCGGTACGGCCGACATGCGCTTCCGCGACTTCCCCATCGACAAGATGATATACGTCGTAGGCAACGAGCAGAACTACCATTTCCAGGTACTTTCCATTCTGCTCGACCGTCTCGGATTCAAGTGGGGCAAGGAGCTTGTGCACTTCTCCTACGGTATGGTGGAACTGCCCAACGGCAAGATGAAGAGCCGTGAGGGAACAGTGGTTGATGCCGATGACCTCATTGCCGAAATGGTGAAGGACGCACGCCAGACCAGCGAGGAGCTCGGCAAGTTCAAGGACATGACAGAAGAGGAGCGCAGCGAGATTGCACGCATAGTAGGTATGGGCGCCCTGAAATACTTCATACTGAAGGTTGACGCACGCAAGAACATGCTCTTCAACCCGGAGGAAAGCATCGACTTCAACGGCAACACGGGTCCGTTCATACAGTACACCCACGCCCGCATACGCAGCATCCTGCGCAAGGCCGAGGCCGAAGGCATTGCTCTGCCCGAGACTCTCGACGCCGACATGCCGCTCAACCAGAAGGAGACGGAGCTCATACAGAAGATGAACGAATACGGTGCGGCCGTTGAGCAGGCCGGTAAGGACTATTCGCCAAGCGGCATAGCCAACTACTGCTACGAGCTGACCAAGGAGTTCAACCAGTTCTATCACGACTACAGCATCCTCAGCGCCGACAGCGACAAGGAGAAGACCGTACGCCTCGTGCTCGCGGCCAACGTTGCCAAGACGCTGAAGAACGGCATGAACCTGCTCGGCATCGAGGTGCCGGAACGCATGTAAGGGTTCTGCCTGACATCATACACGAGTGCGCAATTCCTCAACATGCCACAGGCATGCCGACGGGTTGCGCACTTTTCACTACACACAGAAGCAATGAACAACCAACCGCTTAATCCTCCCGACTACCGCCACGACACCGTTCTGCCGCTGCCGCCTGAAGTTTCGGCACAGGCATGGGCCGTCGATGCGGCGTGTTCGGGCAATCCCGGACCGATGGAATACCGCTGCGTGGATCTTGCCACGGGCGCTGTGGTGTTCCACTTCGGACCTGTGCACGGCACCAACAACATAGGCGAGTTTCTCGCCATAGTGCATGCGCTGGCACTCATGGAGCGCGAAGGCATAAAGGGAAAGTGCATCTATTCCGACAGCCACAACGCCATGCTGTGGGTGAAGAAGAAACAGTGCAAGACCAAACTGGCACGCACGCCACGCACCGAACAGCTCTACCAGATAATAGCACGGGCCGAAAACTGGCTCCGTACCCATCAGGTCACCACGCCGATACTGAAGTGGGAGACGCAGAAATGGGGAGAGGTGCCGGCCGACTTCGGCAGAAAATGACGCATACATTATTATAATATGACTGCCGGCACCATCCGGCAGCACAACAACGGATATATACCGGCACAGCCGGAAAAACATAATAACATAACCTGTAACAAAACCTGAAGATATGAAAATCAGATCACTCATCGCCGTCTGCGCCGCTGCCATGCTCACAGCATGCAACGGTCATTGCGACAGACAGGCCGTATGCCACGGACAGTGCGCTCCGGCCGACTCAATGAATGTGGTGCTCGATCTGCACCGCCACGTAAAACCACAGTTTGTATCAGCATTCAAGGCTGCGTTCCTCGAGTGCAAGCAGCACACCGTGAAGGAAGCGGGATGCATGGACTACGGCGTATATCAGGCTGCCGACGACAGCACCCACCTGTTCATACACGAGGTATGGAAGAATCAGGCCGAACTCGACAAGCACGGACAGACCGAACATCTCAAGGCGTTCCTGGAAAAAACAAAGGACATGTGCGACAGCACGGACGACCGTCGCATCACAGTGTGCCCGCACGTACAGGCAAAATGACACGGCGCGCATAACAGCGCGACACAACAAGGAACTGAAAACCAACACATAAACTTACCTGCCATGACAAGAAAATACATACTGACCGTTCTGTTGGTTCTTATGGCCGGACTCACAGCTACGGCCCAACAGAAGTCGCTGCACCAGCTGCAGCAGGAGTTTGTCGACCTGCGTTTCGGCATGTTCATCCATTTCAATATTCCTACTTTCGCACCCGACGACTGGCCGGATCCCGATCTGCCGGCATCGGTATTCAATCCAAGGAAGCTCGACTGCACGCAATGGGCAAAGGCGGCGAAGTCTGCCAACATGTCGTACGGATGTCTCACGACCAAGCACCACAGCGGTTTCTGCATCTGGGATACAAAGACCACCGACTACAACGTGATGAACTCGCCGCTCAAGCGCGACGTGGTGCGCGAGTATGTCGATGCATTCCGCAAGGAAGGACTGAAGGTGATGCTCTATTATTCGATTCTCGACACTCACCACCGTCTGCGTCCCAACATGATAACACCCGATAAGACGGACATGATAAAGGCACAGCTGAAGGAGCTGCTGACAAACTACGGCCCCATCACAGCGCTCATCATCGACGGTTGGGACGCTCCGTGGTCACGCATAAGTTACGACGAAGTGTCGTTCCCGGATATATACAGTTACATCAAATCGCTGCAGCCGGAATGTCTGGTGATGGATCTCAACGCTGCGAAATATCCGCGTGAAGCGCTGTTCTACACCGACATAAAATCATACGAGCAGGGAGCGGGACAGAAGATATCTACATCCGAGAACCGCCTGCCGGCACTGGCATGCCTGCCTTTGCAGAAAAACTGGTTCTGGAAGGAGTCGTTTCCCACAGACAAAATGAAACCGGCGGAGGAGATGATAAACGACAACGTGGTGCCGTACAACAAGGCTTACTGCAACTTCATACTAAACGTGGCGCCCAACCGCGACGGTCTGATGGACGACAATGCGCTGGAGGAGCTTCGCAAGATGGGCAAAATGTGGAAGAACGACGGACGTGTGGCAGAGCTGCCTGAGTGTGACGCACCGATAACGGAGCGCAACATAGCAAAGAACAGACCGGCCGAGTCGTCGTGGAGCTACGACTACGGCATCATGGACTTCGCAAACGACGATGACTTCGTGACCGCTTGGACATCGAATCCGAGAGTGAAGACACCGTGGTGGAGTGTTGAACTGGGTGACGGAAAGACCATTGACATGGTGACGATAACCGAAGAAGACGGCGGCGTGATGAAGGAGTACACACTCGAATACCGCTCCGGCGGTACGTGGAAGACGCTCTTCAGCGGTGAGGCAAAGACGCAGAGCCGCGTCAAGATACACCGTTTCGCACCGGTGAAGGCCGATGCCGTGAAGGTGACGGTGACACGTCATGACGGCACTGTGAAGATAGCCGAGCTGGGCGTTTACACTCCACAACAATAAAACAGTGGCGACAATGCGGCATTATCTGCATACATCCATCAGACATAACGCCGCATATCGCAAAACGAAACATAAAAAAACAATAACTCCCGGAAGTCCTGAATGTAACTTCCGGGAGTTATCGTTTAATTATAATCAATAGTTTCAAAAGGTCTTGCACAAACCAAATTCTAACAGCAGAAGAATAACGCAACAACGCGTCTTCCGTCTGGAGCCTTCGGGGCCATGAAATCCCCGTACGGAACATTTAATCCCAGATGCTGCTGTGATAGTATCTGAAGCTATCCTCAATGTAGTAACTGTTTTCAGGATTTGATACATCCGTAAGCTCCAGTCCCACAGGTTTCATACCTGTTCCCTCGCGATGTGTAATCTTGTATATTGTCCAGCTGTCGGTCTTGGCAAACGCATCAACAATGTATTTAAGTCCTGAATCATAGAAACTGAAATCTCTTCCGGATGTCTCCGGCCCCGTACGGCGCACGGCAATCTCATCTTCAGAAATCTTTTTCAGTTCCATAGGATAGTGCACCTCGTCCGATCCGTACCATTTATTTATCACAAGATCCATGGTTCCGTCGCCATAAGGTTCGAAGTTTATGTAGACCAAGCTACCCGATGAGAACTTTCCGCTGGCATCTATCGCACTTCTTGCCTTGTCCCATTCCTTCTGAGTGTAGGTGCCAAGACCGCTGTATCCAAAGAACATATTATCGTAATCGCTGTCGACGATGAAGTAATCAGTAAGCGAACGGCCCTGTATTTTCGCTCCGCTGCGCGGGTCGGTGAAGATTCCGGTTTCCCTGTCAAGTGCCATTTCCACAACTGTAGTGTTCTTATATTTCACATTCTCCATAAGATAAATGCCATCTACAAGATTGCCATAGGAGTACATGTGTTCCATAGTCAGACCACCTTCTTCATCCGGATAATAGAGAACCAAATTCTTATAACCTGAAAGGAAAGAAGCTTGCAGCGTGTCGCCTTCTATTATCATCACGCATTTGCTTGCCACATAATTATTGATATCATCAGAAAGTCTCTGATACTCTTCAGGAGTAGTCTTCATCTTCACCATGAAGAATGGCAACTGTTTTGTTTTTCCGCGACCAAAGATGGTATCTTCATTAGCAGAATAACGGTCCAGACAGAATTCAAAATCGCCCTGCAAATCTTGTGAGAAATACTCTGACTGATCGGCATAATAATGAAAAAAATCATTATATGTGTCGAATGAAAGCACTATACCGTTGTCCATCTTCAACGAATAAGTGCTCTGAACACTTTCCTTGTCGAATGCCCCGGGAATAGACACTGTAGCCGCTGACCTGTAGAACGTACACATCTCCTGGTCGAACTTCACTGCGAAAGTGGCCACAGAAGGATGACGGCCGTAAGTAGGCTGAGAAGTGTATAACGCCCATCCGTATTCATTATTGTTGAAAACACGTCTGTAATCTGCCATCCAGTTGTCCTGACGTGTCGCAGGATCAATATCGAAAAGATCGTCTTCCTTAAACTGGCATGATGTCATGAATAAGGAAACTACACATGCTGATATTATTATATAAAATGTATTTCTCATAATATTCTTTATTTTAGAGTATCAAAATTCACGTTATCAAGATTTGCCTCGCGCTCTTGTACGGCGTTTCGCAGAGCATCTATGTCAAGATTCCAATTCTCAGAAAAATATGCTTTTACAAAACTGAGTTTGGCATCTATTGCATTACGTCCTTTTGTACCAGCCTTATCCAGTATGGCCTGGAATTCGTCCTCTGTAGAACATACATAAGTTGAGAATATCTCCGCGAAATCTTCATCGGCACTATACGATGAGTATGCTGTCACGAAACCCAACGCATAAATCTGAGGATCAGTCTCGCTGACAAACGCTGTGGTCCACATGCCTCCAAGATATTCTGTTCCAGAAATCTGGTTAAATTCCGTTGAGTAAGGCACTTTCTGATGAAACACGTGTCCGAACTCATGGATGATGGTGTGGAAATAAACTTTATTCAGTTCCTCTCTTGACCTTATCACACTGTCTGTCGGTACATAATTCTCGTAAAGAACATCTCCCAAATGATTCACATACCACAGATTTATCTTGTATCCACCTTCGGAAGAACCCAAAGTATAACTGCCTTCCGACATCCAGCCTCCGTTAGAGTTCCACCCGGGATTGCCCACAAGATCGACATGCTTGGGGAAATGCGCACGTATAAAGGCGCTGCTGCCTGTAACTTCATCGAATGAATCAAAGCAGATGTACTTCAGAATACGTGCCATCCTTATCGCATTCTGATATTTGGGAGGAACAAGGATGTAGTCCATACTTGTCTCGTTGTCTTCCCAACGGTATCTCAGTTCTATGTTGTAAGGTTCCACATAATTGTCGAGCAACCATCTGTCCAGTTCGTTCATCGGCGTCTGACTATCCTTTATCACACTATAGCTTGTGTCGACATCATCCTCAGAACATGCTGAAAAAATAAGACTCAGCCCTGCAAAAAACATTATTGCGAATCTTCTAAATATCTTCATAGCCATTTATTTTAAGTTGAATTTTATTTCTTTTCCTGTCTTGTTCCACACTGTCAGCGATGCATTGTTATCAGAATCCGGACGCGGATTGGGCTGCAGGCCGGCCGAGCTGACCTCGAAAGGAATCTGTATTGCCTGACGCGGATCACGATAATCCATCTCGTCAATAAGCTCAATAGCATTCAGAGCTGTTATTATCTTGCGGCGATATACTTTTATTCCATATCTCTTAATATCGAACCATCTCATTCCTTCGTGCAAAAATTCCAGACGGCGCATCAACAACAGACACTGAAGAAGATTCTCCTGATCGCTGCCCTCGGTCAAAGTGATCCATTCTGGATGCAGATGTTTTCTTGGACGCGGCACATCCGGTGTATAATAATCATACTTATTGGCCCATTCACGGATGCGTTCCAGCGTAAGAACCTTGTTGATCGGTTCCGTAGCATAGATGTAATTGCCTTCATCATCATATTTATATGTGTTGTACGTAACATTGTCGGCAAGGAAATTGTCGGTCCATACGTTAATATCTTTCAATGCCTGTGTATACTGTTCTGTAAGTGCATAAGCCTCAGCACGGTTAAGCAATGCCTCCTCAGACTTGAATGCTACAACCAATGTTCTTTGGAAACCGACATGTGTATTCTCGTTTATCTCTTCGAAATATATAGGTTGTTTCGGGAACATACACTTGTTGTAGGTTGCCGTATAAAACCAATAGAAATTGAATATAGCCTGCGACTGTTGTGCACTCTCGTTTTCGGGAGCCCACGGAGTGAGGAAGAACTGCTCTGCCTGTGCTATATAACTATTGTTGTTAAAACGTGAACCGGTTGAAGTTCCTGAGAAATAATATTGGTCTGTAGAGTAAACCGGCAGCAAGAGGAAGTTAGCCTTCTCGGATGACGATGTGTATTGTATGGAGCGCGGCTGCATATCGTCGGTAGGCATAGAGGCCATAGCATCGTAATCACGCATATAACTCTCCGGATTATCTCCCAAGGCCAGCGAAGCATATTTTATTGTTTCCTCAGGCTTCTGATAGAACAGATAGAAACGAGATGCAAAAGTATAGGCTGCCTTTGTGTTGAAGTGATAACGCGGAACGGTGTATATGGCATCATTCATGAGAGAAAGTCCGAGCAGCAGGTCTTCCTCTATTTTCTTGTAAACACCTTCCACAGTGCCGCGGTCATACTTTGGATCAAGGCTTGTCTCCGGCTCCGTGACATACGGTATACCAAGGTCTGTGGAGCTATATTGTTTTGAATAATTCTGGCAAAATATGTTTACGAGCATGAAATGAGCGTAGGCACGGCACAACAACGCCTCACCTTTGATGGCTTTTCGTGTCTCATCTGTAGCTCCTCCCATTTCCTCAAGAGATTTCAGGGTCTGGTTGGCAGCCCCGATAGCTGCATAATAGTCCTGCCATATCATAACCGGACTTTCATTATCACTTTCAGTCACTTCCTTCCAATAAAAGCACTGCTTCGAGAAACGATCGTAATAACCGTTTGCCTCACCGTTCAAATCGTCGGCATTATCTGATGCCAGTTCTGTCACTCTTACATAAGAGCACTTGGGATAGGCAGAGTTCAGCAAAGCTTTTAATTCGCTTTCCGTATCGACAGTTATTCGGTTATCGGGCATCTCATCGAGAAAGTCATTACAAGAAGTGAATGACAGGAGAGCGCATATGATTAATGAACTGTTAAACTTATTCATATTGTCGGTTTTTATTAATGTTTCAGAAACTTAATCTTACGGTGAGAGTGTACTGCTTGGGCATTGGTGATGCGATACCTCCCGAATTGAAGAACTCCGGATCCATTCCATTGAGTTTTTTGTCTGCATAGATGAGGAACAGGTTGGTTGCCTGCAACTTGAGATTTACATTCTCCAGTTTCAACGAGCTGAGCCATGCTTTCGGTAAAGTATAGTCCAACGATATCTCTTTCATTCGTATGAAATCACCCTTTGCAATACGTTCTGTACTATAGTTATATGCATTGTATGCAATTTCAAGATTCGGGTTAAGGAAGTTCTGACGTACTGATGGTATCACCGGAATTGTCGTTATGTTCTCCTCTCCGGATGAAGACCAACGGTTGTTGAACTCACGCGGCGTAGCATCGAGGTCGGTATATGTATTTGAGAACACCGGATCGAGACGAACTACATTGCCGAATGAGTAGACAACAAACACGCTCAATCTGAATCCTTTGTACTTGAATGTATTTTCAAGTGATCCGTAATCTGTCGGATCGCTCGAGCCTTCGTACTTCAACCAGCTTATATCAGAATACTCCTGGAAGTTGATATCATCAGTTGTTATCGCACCGTTTGCAACCTTGAACGTAGGCAGTCCCTCGTTGGTCAGCTTGTTGAACGGTATTGAGAAGATCGAACGTACAGGATAACCCTCTAATGCAAATCCGTTGCCTCGTACGAGATCGATCACACGTGCTGTATTTTTGAGGTTTGTAACCTCTGTATACTGATGCGAATAAAGGAATGTTGTATTCCACTCGAAATCCTTTGTCTTTATATTCTTTGTGCTGAGTGAAAGTTCAAAACCACCAGATTTCATATCGGCAACATTACCGAACTTGTCCACTTCACCGCCGACGCCCTGCACTGTGATAGGGCCAATCAGATCGAAGTTGCGGCGGTTGTACCAGCTGAGCTCCATGTTGATGCGATTGTTGAAGAAGCCCATATCGGCAGTAAGACTGAGTTCATGCTTCTTCTCATAGGTCAGATCAGAGTTACCGAGTTCGGTTATCTCCAATGTTGTCTCCTGGTCGCTGCCTACAGGACGCCATCCCACGAGACTGTTGATAATGGCAACCGAGTTACTGATGTCGTAAGGACCGCGGTCTGCTGTCAGCGAGTAAGAACCTTTAAGCGTGAAGTGTGAGAACGTAGGCATGAAGTTCTTGAACCATTCTTCCTCATGAGCATTCCATGCACCCGATATGTTCCATGTGGGCAACCAGCGGCTCTTGCGATTGTTGCCAAGTGTATTCGTACCCTCATAACGCAATGTTGCGTTGCCGATGTAGCGTCCTTTATATGAGTAGGTAGCATTACCGAAGAAAGCCATTGTGCGCTCCAATGTTCCATTAAGCGTGTAATAGTCGGCCCCTTCGTTCTTAAGTTTGTCGAACATATCCGGATCGTAGTTGCCTATATCACCAAAGTTGTACATCCTTCCCCATGCACGCATCCATGAACTGTTACGTTCAACAGAGTTGGCTTCAAGTCCACCGAAGAGGTTGAGGATATGAGTGTTCTTTATGATTTTATTATATGTGGCAGTAGCACGGAAATCCCATGAGTTCATGCGATAGTCGTTGCGGTCGTAGATACCTCCATACGGCAGCACACTCACCGGCACTGCATACGGATCGTTCGGGTCTGTCCACAGATACGGATTGTTGTCGCGTATTATCGTATTGCCCATGGCTCTGTAGGCATTTGCCTGGTTTGAGTCCTCGGTCACATTGTGTTCTGAAGAAGACTGCGAACGCTTTATTGCACCGATCACGTTCAGTTCAAGTCCAGCTATCGGTTTGTAAGACACCATACCCTGTATCTTGAACTCATTTGTATTAAGCTCAATGTAGTTGTTCTCCAGTTCATGGAATATGTTGAACGGATTGTAGTTGCGGGTATAGAACTCATTGGCGTCAAGTACGCGCGATGTGTTCAAAGCATAAGAATACGGATTTATGTCAAACTCTCTTGACACTTCGCCGCTGATGAGATTGACTTCCGAGCTAAGCGTTCCGGGAGCATACTGCTGGCGTGTGGACGCATTTCCAATGAGTTGGAACTTCAATTTGTCCGAGAACACGAAGGTAGAGTTGATGTTGGCCGTATATCTCTTGACACGGCTCTGCTTATACCATCCCGGGTCTTCCATCAAACTGAGCGAAGCATAGTGCTGACTTCTGTCAGTACCCGTACTTATGCTAACCGAATGGTTCTGCATGATGTTCGTGTTGAACAACAGGTCGAACCAGTCAGTATTTCTATATTCCTGCTGCCGCAGCCACTCGTTGCGTCCGGCATCGGTGTTGAGCACATCGCCGGAGTTTATCAGTTCGGCCAGCTTGCCGTACACACCACTCTGGCTGGCGTTCACGACATCGGCAGGATTGAGATATCCTTTCTTCTGCAACTCCTGATATACAGACATCTGTTCCTGGGAGTTCATTATGTTGAAGTTGTTATAGCTCGGTTTCAGACGCGAAGTAAATTCGCCCGTATAACTGATGTTTGTCTTACCGGAGCGTCCGCGTTTGGTATTGATGACAATCACTCCGGCCATGGCCCTTGCTCCATATATTGATGTAGCCGAACCATCTCTCAGTATCTGGAAGCTCTCGATGTCGTCGGCATTGAGTCCGGCAATGGCGCTCGACAGCAAAGTCTCGGCGTTACCCGACGACAGTTCGTCGGCATCCACCTCTATAACGTTCTCCTGTATCACGCCATCGACAACCCACAGCGGCTGACTGTTGCCGTATATAGACGTGGCACCTCTCACCTGGATGCGCGGTGCCGTACCGAAAGTACCCGTGACATTCTGCACGCTCACACCGGCAGCGCGTCCCTCGAGCGAACGGCTTATGTCGGCCACACCGTCAAGTTTGGCGTCCGAAGCATCGATGGTTGTTGTTGAACCTGTGAAAAGTCGTCTGTCCATCTTCTGCATACCGGTCACCACTACATCGCCCAGACTGTGCACATCATCCTCCAGAATGATGTTGGCACGTTTGGAACCTGCCTTTCTCTTGTACGACTTCATACCAATGTATGAGTATTCCAGAACGTCAGAAGGGCTCACTCCGCTTATGGAGTAATATCCGTTGACATCGGTCACACCCTTCTTGTCCGTACCTACAACCGTCACTATGGCTCCCACAACAGGTTCGCCGTTGCTGTCCATCACACGTCCACGTGCCACATTGTTATCCTGATTGCCTGCCGACTTCTTCTCAATCCGTATAGTCTTTCCATTTACGATTGACGAATAAGGCAGATTCTTCAACAGAATGTTCACCGCCTCCGGCGCACTGCTATTCTTTATTTCCAACGTCACCTTGTGTCTGCCCAGCTCCTCGCGGTCAAATACAATCTGATAATAACCACTCTGGCGCTCCACATCCGTCAGCGCTGCTGGCAAAGGAGTTTCCTTACACGTAAGAGATACTTTCTGCCCTTGGGCATTTACTTTTGCCGTGCAGACCAGAAAGAAAACGATCAGGCAAAAACAGTTTAAGCTAATTCTCATACAATTAAAATTTTAACCAAAAAATTAGAAAATATAACAATATGACTGAAAAAGCCACGTTTGGGTACCGGATTATTAAAATAATTTCAATAAAATTTATAAATCAAATAAAATATCACCTATTTTATAATAGTCCGAAAAACAAAAAACTAGAATAGCATAAGTTTTTCCGACACAATCATAGCTCAGTCTGTGGCAACCGGATATGAACAGGTTGAAATAAAACGCTACTGCTTCAGTCACGGATAAGCGTTGTATGTTTCAGTTTGGATGAGACCAACACGCGCTCTTTCAAATTCTAAGCAGGTTGTGATTTTTTCTGCTGAGTTTTCTGTTCTACCCCGAAAAATAAGTGAGAATTTGCGCTCGGACTTTTCTTCGGACGCAAATACGCGAGAAATAAGAGCTTTACATAAATTACTATATACCAACAACTTACGCTCAAGAGTAAACTTTTCATCACGCGAAATGTACCGTTTTAGCACGCGGTATGGCCCATATCAAGGCCTGATATGCACCATAACACACCCTGAAACAGACGAAAACAGAGGCTGAAACGGGCTTTATCGGAGCGCAGTACGGACAGTCCGGCACTCCACCGCGGAGTATACTGCAAAGCTGTACAGCCCGAAACGGCCTGTATAATGCATGAATTAATATTTCTTCACATCTCTTTTGCAAAAAAATTTTGTCAAAAAAAGTCAAGAAAAACTGTAAGTCCGTCGCCTGAGTTTTCTTTAAAAACACAGACATGAGACTCTACTAAAAGCACAGGGAGCATGCACTTGTCTTGCGGTGATTATTCATCGGTGTGGCAATGTAAATCAGTCTGCATGGCCTTCAGCATCACACGATGGTGACGACCGATACAGTATAAACGGCCGTACGCGGCATGGAGATATACGACGGATACGCATACAGCAAAGCACAGCAGGCCTAACATTCCTGACACAAGCAAAAGTTTAAATCAGGAACGGCAGTGGAAAATATTGCCTGCGGCCATAACCAGCCCGCCACATTTGCTACAGAGCACAACTAAGCGGCACCGCTTACCTTTCCACGCAATATGGACATGCCTTTCACAATATGCTTCTTCACACCGTTGGTGCTTATGCCGAGCATCTGTGCCACTTCCTTGTAAGTGAAGTGTTCAATATAACACTTCTGCAGGACAAAACGTGTGCGCGGTGACAGAGTTTCCATCACCTGTTCCACCATGCAATAACGCATCTCACGCTCTTTCCAGTTCTCATCACTGTCTGCCACCACAAGTCTGCTGCTGTACTTGTTTATGTCATCGCGATGTCTGAACTTAGCAAGATAGGTGATGCTCTTATTCCTTGCACACGAGAACAGATAAGCAATAATTTTCTCCTTTTTCACATTGTCCCGGTTTCTCCATACATCTCCAAAACAATCGCTCACGATGTCTCGTGCCACCTCATTGTCTTGAACCATATGTACAGTAAAATAGTACAGTTTATTATAAAAGCCCAAAAAGAGCCTCTCAAATTCAGTGTTTCTCATATTGTAATTCATCTCTCAATTTTTCACTCACAAAAGTAAATAAAAATAAAAAATATCCAAAACTTTTGTTTTATTTTTTCTATTTTTACTTACATACAGTGCATACAACACCTTGTTAAATGACAAATATACATCTGAGTGCCACAGAAAACTGCCTACAAAAAACATTCATCTGTTTTTGTAATCAGAGCAGCATCACGCATCTGGGCCATAACAAAAACATTGTCATGCCAACAGACATATACAGAGAAACATAAAAATTAATATTCCACACCTAGTGCGGAACTAAGCAGAAAACAATTATCAAAAACATTTCAGACTCCCGCATAGCGCGAAGGCAGCAGCGAGAAGAGGAACGCCAGCGACATGTGATGTTCAGGCACGACAGTCGCGGCACGTTCTATGCGCGACATCATACGCACACTGCAGCAACTCACCCAGTGGCGGAACTCCGGGTCGGGAGTATATTCTGCTGAGAAATCGAGCAGACGGCCCAGGTCGAAATCGCGGCAGACGATGCCCGCTCCGCAACGGCTCGCGTCGTAGGCGTTGCAGTCTTGCTCTATGTGTGCCGGCACCATGAGTATGGGTTTGCCCAGATACATGGCCTCACAGACAGATTCGAACCCGGCAGTTGTGGCATAGGCGCGGCATCCGGCGAGCGACTTGAGGAAAGCCTTGTCGTCTATCTGATTGAACGTCAGGTTGCGGTCCACCTTATAAACCTTGTCCACACCCTTCTTGTCCCAGAAGAAATTGAGCGGCACATCGGGATTGTTGCGGTGCCAGCGGTCGATGCTCACGCCGAAACCGGCATTCACCATGTAACCGTGCAGATAGTCGCCGGCCACTGCCTCGGTGTCCATCACATCGCGGCGAAGCAGCGGCGGCACCACGCTCACGCCCGAACGACTGTCGTCGGGCATGTTTCTGAACGACAGGGCGAGCTTGTCCTGCGCTCCGATACAGGTGATGCGTGTGAACATGCGCAGGAAGAACAGACTCACGGGACTGCCCTTCGGAAACTCGAAATCGCTATGCAGGAACAGATACTGATGGCCTATGCTCACCTGAGGCACCTGCGGACGGAACAGCAGATAGGTCAGTCCGGTGAGCAGTTCGTAGAAGTTGATGACAAGGTCGGCCTTAGTCTGCATTATCCGACGGCGGATGAAAAGAATGCTCTTCAGATAAGTCGGAGTCTTGAATATGTTATACGCCACGCTGCGCGTTAGGTTGCTACGCTTGTTGGAGGGCGTCGGCAGGAAGTTTGGACTGTCAAACAGCTTTATCTCAGTGTTCATGCTGCGGCTGAAGAAGTCGGGCAGACTGCGCGCTCCGCTCTTTCCCACGAGCACCTCGACCACCTCATGGCCGTTGCGGCGCAGCATGGCTTCCATTGTTATGGCCTGCGTGAGATGTCCGCGGCCCTCGCCCTGCACGATGAAGAGAATTCTCATAGATTGTCGTGATATAGTTAATGTTGTCTTTTACACGATGTAAAATTATTCCTTACGCATTACGCCGGCATTTAATACATGTTACATTTGCGTTAAATGTCCTCATGTCCGGCGTGTCCATAGGTGATTATAGTGTTGCCGTCGCACACCTTCGAGCCCGTCACCACTATGTCAGAAGGCAGTTGCGGAGCCTTTGTTCCGCCACCCACTGCTACAGGCGCCGTCTCCACACGTATTTCGTCCCACATGCCTGACTCAATGAACGTGCCATGGGTGAACGCTCCGCCCTCCACCAGCAGCGACTGCACACCGCGACGATAGAGCTCGTCGAGTATCTGCGGAACAACAGGCCGGTCGAAGTCGAGGCCCGGGAAGAAGGGCCGTTCGCGGTCTATCACGATGCGCAGAGGGTCTGGCCCGGCCCAGTGGCGAACGTTGAGCTGTGCGTTGTCGCGCTCGGCGGTCACACGTCCGATGAGTATGGCGTCGTGCTCGGCACGCAACTTGTGTACAAGCATCCGTGTGAACGGTGTCGAAAGAGCCACGGGACGGCAGTGGTCGTCGATGAATCCGTCGGCCGTCTGCGCCCATTTAAGGGTGACGAAAGGCCGTTTCCGGCTGTTGAAGGTGAAGAACACGCGGTTGAGCTCGCGGCACTCGCGCTCCAACACACCCACCGTGACGTCGATGCCGGCGTCGCGCAGCTTCTGAATGCCGCGCCCGCTCACCTTGGCAAAGGTATCTACACACCCCACAACCACACGCCGCACGCCTTTTCTGACAATGAGATCGGCACACGGAGGAGTCTTTCCGTAGTGGGCGCACGGTTCCAGACTCACATACATCACGGCTTCAGGCAGCAACCGTTCGTCCTCCGGTGCAACCGAAGCAAAGGCATTCACCTCTGCATGACCTTCACCGCAGCGCACGTGATAGCCCTCACCAATGATGCGTCCACCGGCAACTATCACCGCCCCAACCATCGGATTAGGACTGGCATTGCGGCGTCCGCAGGCTGCGAGTTGCAGGCAGCGGCGCATGTACATTTCGTCTGTTGTGCTCTGGTTCATATCAAAATTATTAAGTATCTTTGTGCGGGCAAGTCCTTCCGGAGTGCCCGGCGTTCCGGCATCCGGCCCTAAGCACACGGCCGTACCGGTGAAGAAAAAACAATATCAAGACAAAAAATCACTGATAAAGACATCATGACGTACAGAGAACTTTGGCAGGCTCTCATTCCGGCCTACGACGAACGCGAGGCGAAAAGCATCGCACGCATGGTCTTCGAACAGCGTTTCGGTCTGAGTCTGACCGACATTTGTATGGGCAAAGATAAACAATTATCCGAAAAAACGCACAGTGAAACGGAAAAAATTGCGGAGCGGCTGCTGCAAAACGAGCCGGTACAGTATGTCCTGGGATGCGAGACCTTCTGCGGACGCACGTTCAAGGTGCGCCCCGGAGTGCTCATTCCGCGACCGGAGACAGCCGGTCTCATAGAGCTTATGGCAGCGCTGCGCGACCCGAAAAGGCCTTCGGCCGACATTCTCGACATAGGGACGGGCAGCGGATGTATTGCTGTCACGGCGGCGCTAGACATACCGGAGGCCGACGTCACGGCGTGGGACATAGCCGACGAAGCACTTGCCACGGCTGCGGAGAACGCCAAGGATCTCGGCGCGCAAGTGAGAATAGTGCGACAGGACGCGCTCTGTCCGCCTGAGGACAACGGGCTGTGGGACTTCGTTGTGAGCAATCCGCCATACATCTGCGACAAGGAACGGGCGGAAATGAGCCGCAACGTGCTCGACCACGAACCGGCCACAGCTCTGTTCGTACCCGACGACGACCCGCTCAAATTCTATCGTGCCATTGCCCGTTACTCGCGTCTGGCACTGCGGCCGGAAGGATGGCTTCTATTCGAAATAAACCCACTGTATGCCGACGATATGATGACGATGCTCACAGATGAGCATTTTGACCGTATAAGCATATCAGACGACATGTTCGGCCGCAAGCGATTCGCCATGGCGCAACGGCCCAACCGTCCCACAACTACGGCATGACTGAATAAGAAAAACAACACTGACAATGACAGAACGCAAGACAATAACCGAAGAACAGGCCCTGCGCCGGCTGTCGGCCCTCTGCTCCAAGGCTGAGCACTCCACGGGCGAGATGGCCGCAAAGCTGCGCGCATGGCAGGTGAACGAAGACGCGCAGCAGCGCATAATCGACCGACTGAAAAGCGCGAGATACGTGGACGACGAACGCTTCTGCCGCTCGTTCGTGCACGACAAGATACAGTTCGACAAATGGGGACGCCGCAAGATTGAGATGGCACTATACAAGAAAGGTGTAGGACGCGATATCTATGCACCCATACTCGACAGCATCGACGACAGTGAATATGCCGAAGCTTTGCGTCCGATGCTCGAAGCAAAGCGCCGGAGCATAAAGGCACGCAACGACTACGAGCTGAACTCGAAACTCATAAAATATGCTCTCTCGCGCGGATTCGGTATGAACATCATACGCATGTGTCTCGATGCGGCCGGCAACTTCGATGTGGACGAAAGCGATGAACCTGATTTTTAAAATAATACGCCACCTCACCGACATCATGGCCCCGCGGTCATGCGCCGTATGCGACCGCCGTATGTCGCCGGACGAAAGCGCCATCTGTGCACGCTGCGACATGCGTCTGCCGCGCACCGGCCACGAGACCGACATGACGGGCAACGAGATGGCGCGCCTGTTCTGGGCACGCATAGCCGTAGAACGCGCCGCTGCCATGTGGCTATATCAGCCCCATTCGGAGGTGAGCGCCTTGATATACCGGCTGAAATACGGCAACCGCCCTGAGCAGGGACGGCAGATGGGTATCGCTGCGGCACGCGAACTGAAGGCCGCCGGATTCTTCGACGGCATCGACCTTATTATCCCCGTGCCGCTGGCCAGGGAGAAAATGATGCAGCGCGGCTACAACCAGAGCGAGGAGATAGCACGCGGCGTGGCTGCCGTGACGGGACTGCCGGTGGTGACCGGAGCCGTAACACGCATACGCAACACCGAGAGCCAGACAAGCAAGACGGGTGTGCAGCGCGTGGACAACGTGGAAGGAGCCTTCCGGCTGATGCGTCCCGACAGGGTGGCAGGCCGCCATGTACTCATAGTTGACGACGTGGTGACAACCGGTTCCACTGTATGTGCCTGCGGCAAGGAGCTGATGAAGGCAGGCGGAGTGAGCATCAGCGTGATGTCACTCGGATTCACCCACCAGTAGAACCATCTGCAAACATCCTATCCTCCGAAACTCTCAACCTCCGCACGGCCTCATACGCAACCTCCGCACACCACTACAGGACACTCTCCGTAAGGAATAACGAAAAACACAAATTGGCTTTGAAAATGAATATTTATACATTTTTCAAAGTAAAAAATTTTGACAATTATTTTTTGCAAAATAGAAAAGCGACAGCCCTCAAACAGCATGTTTCAAAGTACTGCAACCTTGGCCATAACATCAGAAAAAGTCTTTCTGCCGACCACTGCACTCACATCACTTTACAGAAAAGACCATTCGGCATTACGATATGCACTGTTTCGTAGTGTGATAAATACTATATCAGCACGCGAAAAAGCCTGTTTCGTACCCTAAAAAAGGCCATTTCGCAGCACAGTTTCTTCTTCCCTATAACACAGAAACGCATAAACCGCTGTGACACAACTACTTACCTTAACCTCTCAAAAATCGCGTATTTGCACCCGAACGGACTGATGAACGCAACGAGCACACTCTCGTGAAGTTACCGGTGAATATTTATTCATATCCGATGACGCGACTGCATAAATATACAAAAAACTCTTCAGCTCCGCTTCCGGTGTATTACCGGCATCCGTAAATGCAAAAAACATTATGCCGCAGGCCTTTAGATGCAGGTTGAATAAATAAATGAAAACATAACAAGTCGCTTTTTTCAGTTTTTGCAAAAAACGCGCATATATATTTAAAAACTATTATCAAAATAGGCACAAAATGTAAATATCTGTATTATTTATAGCAAAAAAATACATTATTTTATTAATTTTGCACGGCTGTTTTCAGAATAACAACATTTCAGGATGCTGTTTTTACACAATTTGGATGGCTTACACTTATTATTCATTACATAATTTTACATTTTTAATCTCTTAATTCAGCATTATGCGGAAAACTTTACTTTATCTCGCACTGCTTCTGTGTGCCGTGGCATACAGTCCGCAGTCGGCTGCCCAGTCGCAGTCGTCGGAGACATTGTCTGGCGTAGTGCGTGTGAAACTTCAGCGCGAAGTGGCATCACGCATAGCGCAGCGCGCTCTTCCGATGAACAACGGCGTCGTGGCTACAGGTGTGACACAGCTCGACCGTGTCAACCAGAAAGTTAAGGCTGTCAGCATGAAGCGGCTCATCCCCTACTCCCCGAAGTTCGAGGAAAGGCACAAAGCCGCCGGGCTCGACCTGTGGTATGAAATACGCTTTGAGGACGCAGGCGTAACCCCGATGCAGGCCAAGAATCTCTACAAAACCGTTCCTGGCATACAGATTGCCGAGAACGTACGCCCCATGAAGATGGTAGGTGGCGAAACATTCAGACCGATATCGCCCGACGATATCGCAAAGGCTGCCAAGGCAGCAGCCACTCCTCCATTCAACGATCCCCTGCTCTCACAGCAGTGGCACTACCACAACGACGGCTCGCTGCCGGGCAGTGTGGTCGGCGCCGACGCAAATGTGTGGGAAGGTTGGAAGACAGAGACCGGAAAGAGCGATGTGCTCGTGGCCATCATCGACGGCGGATATCAGTATGATCACCCCGACCTCCAGCAGAATGTGCTGGTGAATGAGGCCGAGCTCAACGGTAAACCGGGTGTTGACGACGACGGCAACGGCTATATAGACGATATCTACGGCTACAACTTCGTGATAAACTCTGCCGACGTAAGTGCACACAGCCATGGTACACACGTGGCAGGTACAGTGGGCGCCGTGAACAACAACGGTGTCGGAGTGGCCGGTGTGGCCGGAGGTAACGGCAACGGTGGTGTGAAGATGATCTCATGTCAGATATTCGACAACCGTTCCGGAGCAGACGCCAACTACGCAGGAGCGCTGATTTATGCCGCCGATATGGGAGCAAGCATAGCACAGTGTTCGTGGGGATGGGACGCTGACGGATACTACGAGCAGGCTGTGCTCGATGCCATCGACTACTTCACCCAGTTTGGCGGAGGCGAGAAGATGCACGGCGGTCTGTGTATATTCGCCAACGGTAACACAGGCGACGAAGGCGAATACTATCCCGGTTGCTACGAGAAAGTAGTGGCAGTAGGAGCCATGGACCCGCTGAAGCAGCCGGCATCATATTCTTCGTACGGTGACTGGTGTGACATCACCGCGCCTGGAGGAAACGAAGACTACGGTGAGAAATACGGTGTGCTGAGCACCCTGCCCAACAGCACCTACGGATATAACGAGGGTACGTCAATGGCAACACCGCACGTTTCAGGTATCGCCGCACTCATACTCTCAAAATACGGAAGCACCGAATTCACAAACGAAAACCTCAGACAGCAGCTCGTTGCGTCTGTAAATGACTTCTATACAGACAACCCCGAAGTAGCGGGCAAGTTCGGAAGCGGATACATCGACGCATTCAAAGCTCTCCAGATGGGAAGCGGCGCGGCACCACAGCCGGTGGCTGACTTCACACTCACCCCGTCACAGGACAATGTTCTCATCGAATGGATCATACCTGATGCCGAGGAGAAGAGCGTAGACCATCACGTTATATACTACAGCACCGAACCGTTCACTCCGGAAAGCGATCTGTCGCAGCCGCAGATAAAGTCGGTTACGGTAGATACTAAATTCCATCTCTCCGGCGACAGCATGCAGTATGAACTCGGCGGACTCACACCGCTGACAACATATTACATAGGTATAAAGTCAGTGAACAGATATGGCAACTCGGCCGAAATGACCGAAGTGAAGAGCGCTACAACAAATGCCGGACCTGAGGTGAGCCTCAACAAGTCGGAGCTTTCGCTCGATGTGGACGCTTCGAAAGGCCAAACCGCAACCGACGAATTCGTTATCGACAACGTAGGAAAGGGTATTCTCAAATACACTATGTCGGCAGCGACACAGTCGGCAACTATATCAGCAAGTGCTGCCAACAATGTTGTACCGGGCAAACTTGTGCCGGCACGCAACTCTATCACAGCTCTCTCGCTGAGCTCAAACCCTGTAGTAACTGCCGACTATCAGAAAGAGGACTATCCGAAAACCATCACCTACACAGACCTGACAGGTGTATATATCGGTGACAACGACCTCTCTGTGCCGAACGCAGAAGCTCAGTATTTCTACGTAGATCCGAAATTGTATCCGGACGGATTCAATCTCACACATCTTAACATCGGAGGTACATACGGAAGTGACCCTGTAATAGAAGTTTACAACGGCGCATCCACCATCTCTAAGGCTTCTCTGCTGCAGACAGTAGAATACGACTGGTTCATGTACAACTACGATCTGAGCCTCAAGGAGCAGATCTACTTCAAACCGGGCAGCAGCTTCTGGGTTGTTGTAAAATTCCCGGCCGGACAGGATCAGCCGCTCGGTGCCGGATACATAGCAAACCAGCAGCAGGTTAAGCAGTACAGTTTCTACAGCAGCGACAACGGTGAGACATGGACACAGCTCAGCGAAGTGCTGCGCGAAGGCAACCTTGCCGAAATAGCAGACTCGCTCACATGGGGCATCAAGGCCATAAGCAAGAACCCGGACTGGAGCTCTGTGCTCGACCCGCAACCGGCAGAAGGCACTGTGAGACCGGGCGAGAACCAGACCGTCAAGGTGATGAACGACGGCCAGAAGATGGTGAACGGTACTTACAAATACAACCTCTACCTCAACACCAACGAGACAGAGAACCCGAACAAGAAGATTAGCGTCAACATGACAGTGACCGGAAACAAACCGGAACTGACAAGCGCCAAGGTAGTAGACTTCGGTGATCTGCTCGTAGGACAGGAAAAGAAACTGCTTGTAGAGATAGCCAACGTAGGCTACGGAGCCTTCACGGGCAGCTACGGATTGCAGGGCGACGACATGAAATGCTCGTCCGACCAGTTCGTCATGCCGTCATACATACAGGGAGGATTCCCGGCACGCTCTACAAACAACATTGAAATAACATTCAAACCGACTAAGAGCGGCAGCCACAGCGGTACTGTCACACTTACCGACAAGAACGGCATAAAGCACACCTTCGTGGTACGTGGAGTGGCAGCAATGCCTGCAAAGGTAAGCATCGACAAGAAAGAATTCGACCTGGGCGACCTCACTGTAGGCGGTGAAGCAAAGACTGCGACATTCACCATCAAGAACGAAGGCGAATATCCGCTGCAGTACGTATTCCCGAAATACAGCGACGAGACAATAGAAGACGCCGGAACAGTGCACAAGTTCGGTTATTCGTACATATCGAACCTCAACGGAAGCGACGAGTTTGAGTACGACAACAATCCTGAACTGAACAACGAAACCGACATAACATCGCAGTTCAACAACAACGTATGGCAGTCGGAAGCACTCGATCTCGGATTCCTCTTCCCGTTCTATGGCAAGACATACTCCAAGGCTTACGTCACATCGCACGGAAGCATAGAGATGCAGACCACCGACGGAAACATACAGTGCATCGTGCCGACAGCCACCTGCGTGGGCGGACTCGGCTATATCTCTGCCTTTGCAAACTCAGGCAAGCTCTCTCTCGGAGCCAACAGCAAGATAACATACGGACGTCAGGACGGCAAATTCACAGTGAAATTCAAGGATGTACTCACAGGAAGCCTTGCCGGAAACGGTGAATATTTACCTGTAAGCTTCCACTTCTCACTCTGCTCTGACGGCAGCATCGAGTTCTTCTACGACAACTATGATCCGGAGACAGTGTTCGGTGCGGGCGAGAACATCTTCGTAGGTGTGAGCGACATTGAGTGCGCCGATCCGTTCGTTGTGACCGATGCCGACGCTGTACATGCAGAGAACACCACTCTGTACAAGAACATAAAGACCGGCAGCGCCATCAAGATTGTGGCTCCGTCGCAGTCGATGATCGACGGTCTTTCGAGCACAAACGGTGTGATAAACATCGGCGAGAGCAAACAGATCACCGTAACAGCATCAGCTGCCGAAGGCACTTATGCAGGCGAACTGAAGAACAACCTCATGCTCATGACCAACGATCCTGAGCAGCCGGGCACCAACATCGTGATAAAGGCCAACATCGTAGGCGACAACCTCAAGCCGGTTGCAGCACTCGACTCCACCTCTGTGAACTTCGGAGATGTATTCCGTACATCGAAGGCAGTGCGCACAGTACTGCTCCACAACAACGGAACAGACGTGCTCACAGTGAAGAGCGTGAAGGCTGAGAACGGCAAGATAACCGTGGCAGAAGATGTTACCAAAGAATTCACCATCGCTCCGGGCAACGGCAAGGACCTCGCGTTCACACTGCCGACAGAAACCGAAGGCGAAGTGAGCGACAACATCATCGTCACCTACGGCGACGAAACAACAGTCACACTGCCTGTGAGGGGTAAGGTGATAGGCGTGCCGGAATGGAGCCTCTCGCCCGAAAGCATCGACGAGTCCACACCTTACGGCGTGAACATCAACAAGGATCTCACCATAACCAACAACGGTAACGAGACTCTGAAATTCTCTGTCGAGCCGTCACTCTGGGTTGATATGACCGACCTGACAAGCAACGATAATTCGTCTATCGAATACATCTGCAAGTCGGCTTCCGATTACAGCGACATCGAATACAACTGGATCGATCTGACATCAGATCCGGAAGCTACTCATCAGGACATGTCTTACTATCTCGACAAGACCGACTACTACAAAGTAGAACTTCCGTTCGAGTTCCCGTTCTTCGGAAAGAAATACAAGACGATGTATATCTACAACACCGGATTCGTTTCATTCTCCGAGCACACCGACTACAAGGAATTCCCGGAACCACCGGCAGAGATTCCTACAACGGAAACATTCTACACCAACATCATCGCACCGTTCTGGGGCAACCACACCATGGGTACAGCCGAGGACGACGGTACTTACTACAAGGTTGAGGACGACCACGTGGTTGTTTCGTTCGTGAACTACGGCAACTCCGTAATGATCGGAATGGACTTCCAGCTGCTGCTCTACAAGGACGGACACTACAAGTTCCAGTATCATCTGCAGGACAACGGTATGGTGGTAGGCGTATACGGTCTGGCCGGTATGCAGGACGAGACCGGAACACGCGGTATGCAGCTCCCCGACCAGTATATCAACACAGGCAACGCCGTAGAGATTTATCCGGTGAAGAGCTTCAGCGTGGCTGCCGGAGAGAACGTGACAATACCTGTTGAGATAAAGGCCGACAGCCTTGCAAATGTATACAACACCGAACTCACGTTCAACACCAACGTTCCGACACAGCCTGTTGTCAAGCTGCCTATAACACTTAACATCACAGGCGAGGCAGAACCGGTATTCCCGGCCAAGGTAGGTGGAGAAGCTGTTGCCAACAGCTACACTTATCCGGAACTTGTTTACGACTTCGAGGTGAAGAACAACGGCTCAAAGGCATTCAAGCTCACCAACGCCGAATTCAACGCAGACGGCTCTCTGCCGGCAATGCTCTCGGTTTACACCACATACACCGATCCTTGGTTCGGCACAACAACGACAGGATGGATGCAGTGGGCTCCGGGCATGCAGATTGAGGTTGGCAAGGAACCGGTGAAGTTCCAGATCCACTATTTCGATGACGGAACACCGGTAACTGTAAACTCTCCGATCACATTCACAACCGAAGGACTGAGCGAAAGCACTCACACAGTGCCGTTCGAACTGAACCTCACAGAGGCTCCTGCCATCACATTCGACAAGCCGGAGATTGTCATCAACAATGTATCCGACAACTACACAGGCCAGGAGACAATGACTATAAAGAACGAAGGCAAGTACAAGCTGACCTACTCGCTGCGCATGGACCCGAACGGTGTGGGCGAAACAATACCTGACACCGAGAACCCGGGCGGAGGCATCATGCCGGGATTCATGAACATTCTGGCCGACAGCCTCACACAGGCACAGCGCAACAGCTTCATAAAGGAGAAGGCTACATCCATCACTCCGTTCGAGAAGTTCGACGGATTCATCTACGATGTGCCCGATGTAGACTGCAGCAACCTGCTCTACTATCCGATAATGCCGATAGAGAACCCGCAGACTCTGCTCGTAGGAACAGGCTCTGACGACCTCAGCAACAACTTCCGCGCAGCCACACGCTACACAGCACCGGCCGAAGGATTCAGCCTGACACACCTCTACTTTGTAGGAACAATCGGCGATCTGGAGAATGTTGACATCGAGGCTTCAGTTATAGGAAGCAGCGACATTACGTCCGACCGTGTGATAGGTCACGGCAAACTGCGCGTGGAGAAGGAAGAGCCTTACAGCGGAACATACTTCGGCGAGCCGCGTATGCTCGAGTTCGACAAACCGGTATACATCAACCCGAACGACACATTCTACGTTGTTCTGAAGTATCCGGCAGGATATCCTCACTCTGCAATAATCTCTGCCAAGGCCGAACGTGTACGCGAAGGACGCTACATGGCATGGTTCAAGGATCTGGGATGGATAGACCTGGGCGAAGAGCTCTACAACTCTTACTCTTCATCTATGGGTTACTTCATGACATGTGTTGAGATGCAACCGGGCAAACCGTGGATCAAGCTGCTCAACGACAAGACCGAAGGCGAGATTGCCGTAGGCGAATCACTCCCTGTCAACGTCGAGATAAACGCTGAAAGCACTTACTTCGACCGCGACAACAAGGCAGTGATCGTCATCAAGAGCAACGACCCGGCACAGCCTGTTGTGAACTATCCTATCACACTCAACAAGAACTCGGCTCCTGTCGTTACAGGTCCGGAAGGCACAACTACCGTTCCTGAGGCATCGACAGCCGACATGAACATCACTGTGGAAGACCTCGACGGCGACGCATTCAGCGTGACTCTGGCCGACGAGAGCGGCATCTCATCGGTAGCCGGCTGCACAATAACCGACGGCAACGAGACAACCGACGCAGAGGTGACCGACAACAAGGTGAGCGTTCCGGCAGGAAAGAAGCTCAACGTGACAATGAAACTGGCACCTGAGTACGGCTCGGCCGGTCTGCACAACGTCACCGTGACTGCAACCGACGCACAGGGCAACATCGTGACAAAGAACGTGCCGTACAACGTAGAGTTCACCAACAGAGCGCCGGTTTACGAAGGCGAGCAGGAACTCAACGTCTACATAGGCAAGAACACGGGCATCATTGCATATGAAAGCGTGTTCAGCGATCCGGACGGCGACGCCATGACATTCACGGCTTCAATGCCTGACAACAAGTTCGCCGAGCTCATGACCAACAGCAACGGATATCTCCTCTCAGGCGTGGCAGGCGGCAACACCGAGCTCACACTCACAGCCACCGACGCTGCCGGAGCCAAGACCACAGTCAAACTGCCTGTAAGCGTGACAGACGCAACGGGCATCGGCTCTGTGACAACAGACAAGGAGGTGAGCGTTTATCCGAACCCTGTGATAGACAATGCCAACGTGACAATGGCCGAGAGCGCCACTAACGTGAACTATTATGTATACGACAACGCCGGCCAGCTCGTCAAGACGGCACACGCCGACAACAAGGCGGCAGGCGAGGCACAGGCTATCGACATGAGCGGATGCGCCAAGGGTGTATACCGCATCAAGGTGGCCGCTGCCGACAGAAGCTACGTCGTGACAGTGATAAAGAAATAAACGGTCGGCGGCTCAGGCCGCGACATAACGCGCAAAGAGCGCACCGGAGTTTTCCCGGTGCGCTCTTCTTTTTATGCACAGTCCGAAGCCGTGCCGCAGATGCGCTTTGCTGTCCGGACATCTCCATCACGCCATGACGGACCTTCCGACGTAACAACGTCCGCACGGCCGTCGCGTTCCGCAGCGGACGCTGGTCTCCCATGTTTCTACTCACGCCTCATGTCTGCGTTTTTAAAGAAAACCCGGGCGGCGTACTTACAGTTTTTCTTGACTTTTTTTTGACAAAATTTTTTCGCGAAAGAGATGTAAAGAAATGTTAAGACGTGCATGATACAGGGCGTTTCGGGCCGTACGGCTTTGCAGTATACTCCGCAGTGGAGTGCCGGACTGTCCATACTGCGCTCCGATAAAACCTGTTTCAGCCTCTGCTTTCGCCTGTTTCAGGGTGTGTTATAGTGCATATCAGGCCCTGATATGGGCCATATCGCGTGCCGATATGGTGTTTTTCGTGTGTCAGAAAAATCTCTCTTGTATATAAGCCTTTGACATTCAGTATTTTATAAAACACTCTCATTTCTCGCGAATTTGCGTCCGAAGGAGAACCGACGCGCAAATTCTCGCTTATTTTTTGGGGTAGAACTGAAAACTCGGGCGGAAAAACCGCGTGATACTGAAAATCTGAAAGTGCACCATATTGCCCCATTACGGCAGACATCGACAACGCCTGCACGGGATTGAAACCGCCGTTGCCCCATCATAACCTGCCGCGGCTGCATTTCGGCCTGTTCCGTTCCCCATTGCCGTCCATCGCCTGCGCAACCGCCATAAAACAAAAAAGGCAGTCCGAAGACTGCCTTAAAATACTGTAAAGAAATAATCGTCAGATATTATTTCAGTTTTGTGTAACCGTACTTAGAAGCGGCACCCAGTTCCTCCTCGATGCGGATGAGCTGGTTGTACTTAGCCATACGGTCTGTGCGGCTCATAGAACCAGTCTTGATCTGTCCAGAGTTTGTGGCCACAGCGATGTCTGCTATAGTTGTATCCTCTGTCTCGCCAGAACGGTGAGAAGTTACGGTTGTGTAGCCGTGACGGTGAGCCATTTCGATTGCGTCGAGAGTTTCTGTGAGCGAACCGATCTGGTTAACCTTGATAAGGATTGAGTTAGCAGCACCCATCTGGATACCCTTCTGGAGGAATTTAACGTTTGTAACGAACAGGTCATCACCAACGAGCTGGCAACGGTCGCCGATAGCAGCTGTCAGTTTTACCCAGTTCTCCCAGTCGTTCTCGTCGAGACCGTCCTCGATAGAGTCGATAGGATATTTTGTGATGAGTTCCTCGAGATACTGGATCTGCTCAGCAGCAGTCAGTTTCTTACCGTTAGGATCCTTCTTCTTGCCGTTCTTCAGCTGGCTGTAGTCATAGAACCACTCGCCGTTCTCGCATACTGCGAACTCGCTGGCAGCGCAGTCCATAGCAATCTTAACGTCCTTACCCGGCTCGTAGCCAGCGTCCTTGATTGCCTGTATGATGCTGTCAAGAGCATCCTCAATGCCGTTGAAGTTAGGAGCGAAACCACCTTCGTCACCAACAGCTGTAGAAAGTCCGCGGCCTTTGAGCAGTTTTGCCAGAGCGTGGAATACTTCAGCACCCATGCGGATAGACTCCTTGATTGACGGAGCGCCTACCGGACGGATCATGAACTCCTGGAATGCGATAGGAGCATCAGAGTGAGCACCACCGTTGATGATGTTCATCATAGGTACCGGCATTGTGTAAGCGTTGCATCCGCCGATATAGCGATAGAGCGGCATGTTCAGTGCTTTGGCAGCTGCCTGAGCTGTTGCCAGAGATACGCCGAGGATGGCATTTGCACCGAGGTTGCTCTTTGTAGGAGTTCCGTCGAGCTCGAGCATCTTCATATCGATAGCGCGCTGGTTGAACACGCAGTCACCCTTGAGAGCCGGAGCGATGATGTTGTTGACGTTGTCAACAGCCTTCTGAACGCCCTTGCCGCAGTAACGGTTCTTGTCACCGTCGCGAAGCTCGAGTGCTTCGTTCTCACCTGTAGATGCTCCAGACGGAACAGCTGCACGGCCCATAACACCATTGTCGAGAGTTACTTCAACTTCTACTGTCGGATTTCCTCTTGAGTCGAGGATTTCTCTTGCATGAACTTTTTCAATTACCATAATTGTATATTTATATTTGTGAATAATTATTCACATGCAAAGTTAATACCAATTATTAAAATAAAGGCACTGTCGGGGCTTATTTTTTCGTTTAGTGAAGTTAAAAAAAACGAAGTTACGCGGCTTGCCACGGCCTTTGCCATGTGGAGTATGCAAAACGCCGTGCCGACAGGCTCTGATGTCCTGTTCACGGCACGGCGCATACTGGTTTCATTTCAGTTTGTTATAGTCTTCGTCGGTCACTTCTTCAAGCCATGTGTTCGATGCTCCTTCGGCCGGAACCGATATGGCGATGTGCTGGAACCATGAGTCACGTGTGGCTCCGTGCCAGTGTTTCACCTCGGCCGGAATGTCCACCACGTCGCCGGCTTTCAGCTTTCTCGCGGGCTTGCCCCACTCCTGATACCATCCTTCTCCGTCCACACAGATGAGTATCTGGCCGCCTTTGTGGTGTATGTGCCAGTTGTTCCGGCATCCGGGTTCGAAGGTCACGTTGCTCACAGGCAGCTTTCCTTCGCCGTTGGCAAGCGGTGCCAGGTAGCTGTTGCCTATGAAGTATCGGGCGTAAGCGGTGTTGGGCTCGCCCTTTGCGAACAGGAGTTCCGGCTCATCAGTGCTTTCTCCAGCCGGCTGTCCGAGCGCCGTGCTTACGGCTTTGCGTGCACGTGATGCCTCAGCCTTGCCCACATTACTCTCCAGACAGGCCGGAACGGCGGCAAGTTCGTCGCGTGTCACGCCCATGTTCAAGGCTCCACGTGCATGCGAAAGCAGCTGCGACTCGCATCCGGGGAGTGCGGATATGGCTCCGAGCGTCACCAGCTCACGCTCAGCGTAGCTCAGAACGTCGCTTGAGAAGATGTCGCCGAACAGGTGGGCTTTCAGATAATAATCGGTGGCGGGCACGAAACTGTAGTTGAACGGTGCGCCGCTCAACTGCGTCTGCACCCTTGTGCCCTCGGCCAGTGCGTTATAACCATCGGGCAGAGAGGTGGCCTCACGTCCTGTTTCGTACTCTCTGTGCTCGGCGTCGCGGCGTTTCATCACTGTCTGAAGCGTGGAGAGAGCGTTCAGCGAGCGCGGAAATCCGGCGTAGGCATAAAGCTGCGAGAGTGCTTCCTTTATTTCGTTCACGGTCAGGACGTTGTCCAGAGCCGCGTCAATGGCACCGTCCAATGCGGCGATGTCGCCTTTTGCACCTTGTGCTCCTATGGTTACAAGGCACTGTTGTCTGGTTTTCATGTTCATATTTTCTTGTGCTTTAATGTTTCCTGCAATAAATATCAGCATTGCGATGATAATAAGTCTGGACATAATAGTATTCATTTTGTTACGATGCAAAAGTAGAAACAAAAAGCCATACCCACCATATCGCCATTACAGATTAAAATACCCGAATTACGGTTTTGCCTCCGTCGCCGGATGCCGGTCGGCACACATGAGGACTGCATGCTCTACAAACGAAGACAGCGGCACCGCACACCCGTTACGGGCGGAGCGGTGCCGCTGTCACACATTTATATTCCGTTATGCTTATTCCTTATCCCATCCGGCCGCGTCGGCTATCTTTCCGGCAATGAAGGTGTTGTCCATCTTGCCTGTGAAAGCCTCAGCTCCGGCACCGATGGCAAACACCGGCACGTAACCGTTGGAGTGACCGCCACTCTGCCAGCCCACCATCGCAGCCTCAGCCATGGTGCGTCGTGCAGCGTCGGATATTCCATTGAGTGTGGAATAGAGGTTTTCGCTTCCCTCGTCGTGGCCTTCGGTCAGGTTCTTGTATGCTTTCTTGAGTCTGTCGGTCTGATGATCGGTCAGCTTGAACTTGTCCCAGAAGCCCCAGTTTGCCTTCAGGTCCTTCTCCACCTGCTCCCATGTGAGTTTCTTTCCATACTTCTTGTAGAGCTGTTCCAGATGTTTTGAATATCTCTCTGCGCTCATTTTCTGATACTTCAGCAGGTCGGTGTGCAGTTCGTATTTGCCGCGTCCGAGCACTATACCGCCCGTTTCGTGGTCTGCCGTAACGACGATGAGTGTCTCGTCCGGGTGCTGCTCATAGAACTCATAAGCCACACGGATGGCCTTGTCGAAGTCGTATGTCTCCTTGAATGCTGCAGCTGCGTCGTTGGCATGGCATGCATAGTCTATCTTTCCGCCCTCTATCATGAGGAAGAAACCGTCCTTGTTCTGCTTTGTCAGTGCGCTTATTCCTGCTCTTGTGATATCCTGCAGTGTCATGTCTGAGCCAGTACGGTCTATCGCGTAAGCCAGAGATGAGTGGTCACCGGCGTTGTCCTTCTCCTGCTGGAAGAGGATTATGCGGTCCGATTTCTTCAGTTTCTTCTGGAAATCCTTGTATCCGCGTGCTATGGTATAGCCTGCAGCGGCACACTGATCGTAGAGCGAACCGGTGGCAGTAGCGTCGTCCTTGTTCTCAGGATTGGCGAAATCACTGCCTGCATAGAAGTCGAATCCGGCAGTAATGAGGTCTTTTCCTATCTCATAATACATGTTGCGGTCTGGACGGTGAGCGTAGAACGATGCCGGAGTGGCATGGTTCACCGTAACGCTTGTACCCACACCTACAGCCGCGCCGGCCTTTTTCGCCCACACAGCCACACTGTTCACGGCTGTCTGCTGGTCGGCAAGCATGCCTATAACGCCGTTCTTTGTCTTGTTGCCTGTAGCCAGTGCCGTACCGGAAGCGGCCGAATCGGTCACACCGTTAGTGGCAGAGAATGTTGTCACAAAACCTGTATAAGGAAACTGTGCGAACTGTAAAGGCACAGTGCCGATGTATCCCTCTACTGCGGCAAGATAGGTTTCGGTGCCGTTCACCTGGTTGACACCCATACCGTCGCCAATGAAATAGAACACATACTTGGCGCGCCCTTCGGCAAACGCCGTCACCGCCATCACGAACAAAGCGACCGCGGTCAAAAAAAACTTCTTCATATTATTATTCTTATATTCTTTTATTGTTTCCGATAATTGTAAGAAAAGCAATACGCCAGTCATGCGTCACGGATGCGTAATTGCGCTCCGGACGTCACAGTATTCAGTATGTCAGTCAGGCATTTTCACCTCCAGCTCTGCCGAAAAGACGAGTCTCGGATCCTGACGCTCGCGCAACGAACGTGCTATTATGTCGGCCGAACGCCTCACACGCTTCTTCAGCAGCCTGCGACCATTGTATTCCACAATGACAGGTTTGTCCAGATCGGCCACATCATCATTCAGACACAGCGTAAAGGACGGATAGTCGCAACGCTCCACTATGATGTGATTTCCCTTTCTGCTTGCCACTATCTGCATGCCTGGACGTGCTTCCGAGGCGTCCACTTTCAGCCAGTACATGGACGGACGCACTGTTTCCTCCTGCCGCCACACCACACGTTCGGGCACGGCGTTACGTCTGTATTTAGCCATCCATGCTATGGCTGCCGTATCGACACGCTCCATCCAGTGTCCCTTTCCGCTGATGATGTGAGTCTCGTGAACGTATCCCTCAGGGTCGGCAGCCTGCAGACTGTCCATCACTGCGCCCTTCTCCACAGCCAGACGATTGCGGTTGTAGGCGCCGTCGTTCTCACCCATCCATATCATATAGGGCACATTGCGCAGGTTAAGCTGCGAAGCCTCACCGGGATGACCTGCCATCATCGAGGCCGCGGCCCACCGGTCGGCCATCCGCGGAGCCATACGCCACACGCCGTCACCGCCTGCCGAATAGCCAAGCAGATAAACCTTGTCGGGGCTGACACCCATCTCCGCCACCGCAGCAGCAATGAGCTGCTGGAAGAAAGCGTCCATCTGAGGACGGAACCACATGTTCCAGTCGTCGAAAGGAGCACGCGGAGCCACATACACTCCTTCCTTAGGAGCATACAGCACAATCTGGTTGCGCCACTGCTGGTCGTTCACTTCGGTAGGAGCGCTGCCTCCACCGTGCATTGATATGTAAAGACTGCGTCCGTCGGAAGGCTTCTCTCCGAACACTTTATACATGAAAGGCATGCGCAGCGAGTCGAGCGTGAACACCCCGGCACGCCACATCGCGCCGTAACCATTCCTCACCTCGCCCATCCATTTGTCCACCTGCACACGCTCTTCCTGCCGTGCCTCCGCGGCCGACAGGCGTTTCTGAGCCGACACACTCTGCGAAAGTGCCGACAGACCGCATGCAAGAATAAAAAAGACAAAAGCGTTTTTCCGTTTCATTATATCAGCAATAGTGTCTTGACTGCGCAAATTTAGCAATAAAATGCATGAAATCCAACGGCGTAACAAGCTTTTTTCATTTAGTTAACGGCAATGTAATCAGGCCGTCGGGAACATTTTTATGGAAAAAAGACAATACTGTTTTGGCTGTTTCGGTAAATTATCGTAACTTTGAGCCAAACGAAACCCAAAGCTATGAACGATAAGATCACACCTGACAATTTTGAATCGACATACGTTGATCCTATTGAAGAAGAGAGAATCGACAAGTTTGTATGCGACGAGATGGCGCGCCAGATACACCGCTATATCAAGGCCATGTCGGGCACCAAGCACGCCATGCTGATGTTCGAGGAACGCATAGCCCACATGTCAGTACCTGAGAAGGAGCAGGCCATCGCACGTTACATAGACCTCAACCGCAAAGTGCTTAGCGGTCTTGACTTCAAGATTGTGCTTGCAAGAGCCATGGCCAACTACTGCGATACGTTCGCCTATCTGCTGCGGATGGTGAAAGACAAGCGCAAGGCTGTGTACTATCTGAACCGCATAAAGTCGAAATACATGCAGTATCACGAGATATTCGAGCAGGACGGCAAGTTCGGAATGAAGGACTATAAGGGCAATGTGCTCATCAGTCCGCAGTACGACTTCCTGCGCACTTGCTACGTATATATGGACGATCTGAGCATAATGCCGGTCATAGCACAGAAGGACGGCAAGATGGGACTCATCCTTCCTGACGGCAAGGACACCGTGGTGGCCGACTTCATCTACGATGACATATCGCTGCGCGACGAACCTCCATACTTCGAGGTGCGCAAGGGACGCACAAAAGGATACATAGACAATCAGGGAAATTTCACAAAATAAAGAAACGGCGGAGAAGCGATGACTTCTCCGCCGTTTTTCTTTCGTATATCATGTGGCGATTATACGGCTGACGACCGACACTCTTACGCGCCGCATACACGCCGGACAAACCGTCCGGCCACAGCACCATCAATCGTCATCGTTGCCATGTTTATACATCAGTTCGGTCTTGACCACCTCCTGTTTCACCAGCTTCGAGTCGATGAAGGTGAACTCCGTGGTGACAGATACCCACTGATCTCTGAAAACGGCTTCTATATAAAGCAGCTTGTCCACCCTGCGGTTGTTTTCTATACTCTGGGCCTCGCGGGCGAGAGGCTTGCCATAACGCTTCACGAACTCGTCCTCGCTTATGCCCAACTCCACCTTCTCCGTACTGAAACGGCTGCCGGACTTCAGCGTGCCGCACGCCGTGAACAACACCAATACGGCTGCCATGAGAAACAGTCTTACATTCATATTGTCATAAAACTAAAAACAATTATATATCCGATTCACTCTCACTTAGATTGCAAAGCTATATATTTTATGACTTCGTCACTCACAGCCGGCAGTTAAAAAAACGTAAACCACCACGTCTTACTTCTGTGCCTTGATGCCGTCGGCTATCTTGCGGCACAGCTCGTTGTCGTCGGTCAGTCCCTCCTTGGCAAGAATCTGCTTCAGTGCCTGGGTAGTGACATAAGCCTGAACAACGAATGTGGATGCGGCGTCGCCTGCCGGACGTATGATGACACTCACCTCTGTACGAGTGGCAGTGGTCACACTGAGCAGTTTGTCGCTGTTCTCAAACTTCTTGGCCTTGACAAATCCAAAAGACGAGTCGATGCTCTCCACGAACCAACCATCCGACACCAGCCACGTCACGGCCTTCTGCATGAGCGAGTCCTTGCTCACTTCGGCACGGTATTCTTCAGCCGCGCGCGCCGGAACGGCCATCAGTGCAGCCACCGCAAAGAGCGCGGCCGCGAGAATTCTTGTTGCGTTTTTCAGTTTCATATAAGTTTTATGGTTTGTAAGTTTTCATTTCACGATATATCCCTTCAGTGCCTCCACATAGTCGGAGAAGGCCCGCAGCCCGCTGTCGGTTATGCGGCATGTGGTGCGCGGACGCTTCCCGTTGAAGCCTTTCTCCACCTCCACGTATCCTGCCGCAGCCAGCTTGTCTATCTGCACACTCAGGTTGCCGGCCGTGGCTCCGGTCTGTTCGCGCAGCCACGTGAAGTCGGCCTCGTCCACACTGACGAGCAACGACATCACGGCGAGCCGCAGTTCGCTGTGGAGCAAGGGGTTGAGCGGTTTGAACCTGCTGTCCATACGTCATTCGGTTTTACGCTCGCGGTCTATAGACAAGCCCTCGAGCACACAGAACAGATAGAAAAATATGTAATAAAGCGAACTGTGCAGTCCGATGCCGGAGAAGAAAGGCCTGTCGGCGAAAACGGCATTCACGATGATGACGATGCCCCAGCCGCCTATCACGAGAAGTCCTGACGAGCGCAGCAGGCCGCACAGCAGAAGCATGGCGCAGGCAGGCGGAGCCACCATCATGACGATGGTGAGATTCATATTCCCCTTGAGCGAATAATAGGCTGCCACAAGTCCCATGAAGGCGAAGAGCAGAAAGCCGTTGCGGAGTATGCGGCTGAAGAACATGCCACGCCAGGTCCACATCCTGTAGAGCACGAAAGGCACAGCCAGACTCACCACCGGCACGGCCATCCATGCCCACATCCACGGACCGGGCTCAACAAACTTGGCCACGAGGCTCATCACAAAGGCGAGCGCTCCATAGACGGTAAGGAAATTGAACCGGCCGATGTTCTCCTTGCGGGCACGGTTTATCATATCGGTTATCACACGGAGACTCTCCTGCTCCGTCATATTCTTGTTTTCCATAAACTTTGTTTCTTCGGTTTCATATAATCAATGTCAGCCGCCGGCGGCCTGTGAGTCTCAGTCCCACAACCGCCGCGACGGCACGTGGTTCAGGCCTTGCGGCGATGGCGCAGACAGATGAAGAAGCCCGGAATGACCAGCTCGCACAGCACGGCAAGGGCCATGGCCACCATCTCGTAAGGCCCTGCATAGACCAGCGCATAAGATGTGCACACCACAGCGGCGCCGGCCGCGCCACCCAGAATGAGGCGGTTGCCGATGACATAGCCGCTCACCACTCCGGCAAAACCCATGAGCAGAATGATGACGGGAGTAATGGGCAGTGACTCAATGCCGAGATTCATGGCCACGGCACTCAGTATCCACACCACAAAGCATGCACCGCCGAACACGGCCCAGACGCAGCCCACCACCTTGCTCACGAACGAGCGGGGCGTCACACCGTGGGTGCGCGACATGACAGAGGCGGCCGATATGCCCACCACGGCCATGAATATCCACAACAGATTCCACGAGGCATTGCCCGTATGTTGCCACAGATGGCCCACGACGAGGGCCGTGACAAACACCAGCGCGCCCCAAAGCAGCATCACGCGGCCGGTGTAGCGCTCCACGTCGCGGCGGCTCTGCTCTATCGACTGCTTTATTATCTCCAGACTGCGTCCGGCATCTTCAGCACCGGCATTGAGGTCGTGACGACCGTTACGCGTTTTCTCGTTTTCGTTCATAGCTTTTCCTGGTTTAATGGATGAATAGGGGTTGTTTGTCTATTAGTGCTCACAGGCGGTCTGTACCGTGAAGCGCGCCACAGGCTCTGCAGACGGACGGGAGCGCAGGGACGGACTGACTGTTCACAATGCAAATATAAATAAGTTTACATTATAAACCAAATTATTTTATAAACAAAATTGTATCGCAGCACAGGTTTAACTTTCGTTAGCAGTAGCGCAGCCCATACCGCTGCCCATGGATGCGTCCGCAGCCCGACGCGCAAGAACCGGCAGACAAGCGGAGAAACTGCATAAATGAATAAATATGCAAAATTTGACGGTAAAAAATTTTGACAAAAAAAATTTTCAAAATAGAAAATCGTCACACCCCGGAAAGGCTTTTTCGCAACCGGAAAAAACGCACCGCACACCACCCGCCGGCACATCCTCCGGCGAAAGAGCCTTTTTGAGGCCGCGAAACGCATCATTTCATGGGCTGAAAAAGACCAGATTAGCACGCAAAACAGGCAATATCAGGGCCTGATAAAGGCTTTATCGCAGCACGAAAAGAAGCCTGTGAGACCGCCGGTAAGCACAAGCCGCTGACTGACAACAACTTGCGCAACCCTCTCAAAACTCGCGAATTTGCGACCGGAATATTTTTTCCGGAAAACAGAGGCACTCTCGTTGAGTTGAGAGAGAAACCGGAGCATGGCGCATACACTTTTTCTGCATAAATATGCAAAAGCCTGACGGCTGCACTACATGGACACACGCCCGGACTGCGGAAGGCACGACAGATTCATGGCATAAAGAATTATAAAATATCACAGACACATTATTACATGACAAAATTATTTGGTATTTTTGCCGCGCATAACAAAAAGACAACAAAATGATGAAGAAAACAAGATTGATGCTCACAGCAATGCTGATGTGCATTTGCTGCATGAGCGCACAGGCACAGGGCCTCAAAGACATTCTGAACGGCATAAGCGACGTGGCCGGAAAACTCACAGGCAATTCTACAACTACCGAGACAATAGTCGGCACATGGACTTACGACAGCCCGCAGATGAAACTTGAGAGCGACAACCTGCTGGCACAGCTGGGAAGCGCAGCAGCAAACTCGAAGGTAAACGACAAACTGAGCGACGTGTACAAGAAGGTGGGACTGGACAAGATAAGCATCACCTTCAACGCCGACAGCACATACAAATCAACCATAAACGGCAAGGAGACTCAGGGTACATACTCGCTCGACACCGAAAACAAGACGCTCACAATGAAAACGCGCCTCGGACTGTCGCTCAAGACCAATGTGGAAGTGAGCGGCGACAAGATGACTCTGCTGTTCGAGTCGGAGAAACTCATGGACGGACTCAAGGCCGTTACCAACCTGGCGGCACAGGTGAACTCGACCGCATCGGTGGTTAACTCGCTCATAAGCAACTATAAGGGCATAAGCCTGGGCTTCAAACTCAAGAAGAGCGAGTGAGCGACGAGGTGAAGAACGACGACAGGCGGCAGAAGAACACGGCCGGCAGCACGACGACCAAAAAGTATCTGCGGTATCTGAAACTGGAGCGCAACTACTCGGCCAACACCGTGGAGGCCTACCGCAACGACCTGGGACACCTCGAACGCTACATGAAGCAGGAGGGGCTGACGCCCGAAACTGTGACGCGCGAGCATCTCAACCACTTCGCCGCCACCCTGCACGAACACGGCATAGGACCGACATCGCAGGCAAGAATACTGAGCGGCGTGCGCTCGTTCTTCAGATATCTGCTGCTGGAGGGATATGTCAGCGACGACCCTTCCGAACTGTTGGAGTGGCCGCGGCTGGGCGAACATCTGCCCGAAGTGCTCTCTACAGAGGAGATAGACCGCATGGAGGCATCCATCGACCTGTCGAAATGGGAGGGACAGAGAAACAAGGCGATAATAGAGACGCTCTTCTCGTGCGGACTGCGCGTGTCGGAACTGACGACGCTCCGGCTGTCGGACCTTTTTCTGGACGACAACTTCATACGCATAAAGGGAAAGGGACGCAAGGAGAGACTGGTGCCCATATCGGCCAAGGCGGTGAAGGAGCTGCATCTGTGGTTCGTCGACCGCAACCTGATGAAAATAAAACCGGGCGAGGAGGACTTCGTTTTCCTGAACCGGCGCGGGGCGCATCTCACACGCACGATGATACTCATAATGATAAAACGCTGCGCCGCCGCCGCGGGAATAGAGAAAACCGTGTCGCCACACACGCTGCGCCACTCGTTTGCGACAGCTCTGCTGAAGGGCGGGGCCGACCTCAGGGCCATACAGGAGATGCTGGGCCACGAGAGCATAGCCACAACAGAGATTTACACACACGTGGACATGACCACGCTCAGACAGGAGATACTGGAACATCATCCGCGCAACATCAGATATGCGGAAGGCATAAAATGAGGCGTGCGGAGAAAAGTCAGAAGGTAAGGCACAGGCACATTTTAATGATTAAACATTCATAAAAATGCGCTTGTGCCTTTATTATTGACACATGAAGCAGCATTTTTTTAAATAAAAAGAGGTAAATTTGCAAGTCGTAAATATAACACATCAATATTAAAGTCTATATTTTATGAAACTTAGGAAAATCATGGCGGCAGTCCTCGTGTGCTTCGCAGGACTTGCCCAAGCCCAGATGCAGATGCCTACAATACCGCTTGACCCGGATGTGCGCATCGGTAAACTGGACAACGGACTGACTTATTACATCCGTCACAACAACTGGCCGGAAAAGCGCGCCAACTTCTACATCGCCCAGAAAGTGGGTTCGATACAGGAAGAGGAGAGCCAGCGCGGTCTGGCACACTTCCTTGAGCACATGTGCTTCAACGGAACAACAAACTTCGAGGGCAATGAGGTAATGAGATACTGTGAGAGCATCGGAGTGCAGTTCGGACGCGATCTGAACGCTTACACTGCGATTGACCAGACGGTGTACAACATCTCTAACGTACCGACCGACCGTCAGTCGGCTCTCGACTCATGTCTGCTCATACTGCACGACTGGGCAAGCGAACTGACGCTCGACCCGAAGGAGATAGACAAGGAGCGCGGAGTGATTCACGACGAGTGGCGTATGCGTTCAAGCGCATCGGGCCGCATGTTCGAGCGCAACCTGCCGAAACTCTATCCGGGATCTAAATACGGTCTGCGCTACCCTATCGGTCTGATGAGCGTAATCGACAACTTCAAGCCGAAGGAACTGAGCGACTACTACCACAAATGGTATCATCCGCAGAACCAGGGCATCATCGTGGTGGGCGACGTTGACGTTGATCACGTAGAGGCTGAGATTAAGAAGCTCTTCGGCGACATAAAGAACCCGGAGAACGCTGCACCGATAGTTGACGAGCCGGTGCCGGACAACGCAGAGCCTATCGTAATCATCGACAAGGACAAAGAGCAGCGCACCAACATGGTGGAGGTGATGATAAAGCACGACGTGTTCCCGGACTCACTGAAGAACACAATGGCTTATCTTGTTTACGGATATGTAAAGGGTGCTGCTGTAAGCATGCTTAACAACCGTTACACCGAAGCTGCACTCAACGCCGACTGCCCTTACGTTAATGCAGGAGCAAGCGACGGCAACTACATCTTCGCAAAGACAAAGGACGCATTCGACATTGGCATCGCGCCGAAGGATATGAGCAAGACAGCAGACGCGCTGAAGGCTGCATTCGTGGAGGCACGCCGTGCTGCCGAATTCGGATTCACCGCGACAGAATACGAGCGTTACAGACAGGACTACATCAGCTCGATGGAAAAGAACTACAGCAACAAGGACAAGCGCTACAACGAGCAGTTCTACAGCCAGTATCTCGGTCACTTCCTCTCAAACGAGCCGATGCCGTCTATAGATTTCCTGTATCAGACAATGAAGCAGATTGTGCCGATGATTCCGGTAGAAGCTGTTAACCAGATAATGAAGGAACTGGTGCCGCCTAACGACAGCAACCTCGTGATACTGAACTTCAACAACGAGAAGGAAGGCAACGTTTATCCTACAGAGGAAGCACTGCTGGGAGCCATCAAGGCTGCACGCACAGAGCAGATAACAGCCTATGTGGACAACGTGAAGAACGAACCGCTCATCACCGAGAAACCGAAAGCCGGAACAATAAAGAGCGAGAAGAAGAACGAGAAATTCGGATATACAGAGCTGAAACTCTCTAACGGCGCTACTGTAGTGCTCAAAAAGAGCGACCTGAAGAAAGACCAGGTGATACTCAGCGGTGAAGGATTCGGAGGCTCATCTCTCTATGGCGAAAAGGACTTCGTGAACCTGAAGGTGTTCAACGACGTGATCGGACAGAGCGGACTCGGCTCATTCTCACTGACAGAACTGAACAAGGCTCTCGCCGGAAAGATTGCCAACGTGAACCTGACAATGGACGGCCTCTACACCAGCGTGAGCGGATCGTCAACTCCGAAGGACGTAGAGACAATGTTGCAGATGCTCTATCTCTACTTCACAAACATCAACAAGGACCAGAAGTCGTTCGACAACCTTATGAAACAGTATGAGGTTGCACTGAAAGACCGTGCTCTCTCACCGGACGTAGCACTGAGCGACTCACTCACAGCTACAATGTACGGCCACAACCCGCGCCTCAAACCGCTGGTTACAGAAGACCTGCCGCAGATAAGCTATGACCGCATACTGCAGATGGCAAAGGAGCGCACAGCAAACGCATCAGGCTGGACATTCACATTCGTGGGTAACTTCGAGGAGGATTCTATCCGTCCGCTCATCTGCCAGTACATCGCTTCACTTCCGGCACAGGGCAAGATTGTGAAGGGTAAGCGCACCGCATTCCTGCAGAAGGGTGAGATTGTGAACGAGTTCAAGCGCAAGCAGGAGACTCCGAAGTCAACAGCTTACATGATGTGGTATAACGAGGATATGCCTTACACACTGGAGAACGCCATCCGCGCCGACATGGCTGGACAGATTCTCTCAATGATATATCTGAAGAAGATACGTGAGGAGCAGAGCGCAGCTTACTCTGTAGGCGCACAGGGCTCGGCTTCTATCAGCGACAACAACTATCACAACATCAACATCTTCGCTTACTGCCCGATGAATCCGGACAAGAAGGAACTGGCTGTAAGCATCATGAACGAAGAGGTGAAGAACATGGCCAAGGCTTGCGATGCCGACATGCTGAAAAAGGTGAAGGAATTCATGCTGAAGAACATCGACGACAAGAGCAAGACAAACGCTTACTGGACTGGTGTGATAGAAACTTACCGCAAGTATAACATTGATATGAACACCGACTACAAGAAGACCGTAGAGGCTCAGACAACTCAGAGCATCTGTGACTTCATGAAGGAATTCCTCAAGCCGGGCAACCACATCTCTGTTATAATGATGCCGGAATAAGAACAACAGCGCACGGCCCACTGCCGGCGCTCTAAATAGTCTGCACGGAGCATCCGGAAACGGAGCGACCGACAGCCTGAAACGAAAATCCCCGAAGATCATGAACGGTCTTCGGGGATTTTCGTTTATATATGCACAGGGCATACACCGCCGGAAGCGGAGAGGGAACATATCTGAACAGACATGATACAGGGAAAACTGAAAATAAACAGGGATTGCTTTTGACAGAAAACCACGGCGTCAATGCCGAACCGATATCATTGCCTGCCGATGAGAAAGAACAATATGGGCAACTTTCAATTTACAACCGGTTTTTGATTTTTTGCCCCGAGTTTCCGATTATACCCCGAAAAATAAGCGAGTTTTTTCGCGCCGGCTCTACGTCAGACGCAAATTCGCGAGTCATGAGAGGCTTACGCAAGTCATTGAGCGCTAAAGACTTACATTTAAAGACCATTCTTTCGTCCTGCGATAAGCACCGTTTCATGGTCCGTTTAAGCCCATATCAGGGGCTGAAACGCTTGATATCATGCCATGATACGGGCTTAAACGGACCGTAATATGGGCATTATCGGAACACGAGGCTGATTGTTCCGCACTATCAGACAGGGTATATGGAAATGTGGAAAACGCTGAAAGAACCTTTATTGTATAGGTTTTAACATTTCTTTACACCTCTTTCCCGAATTTATTTTGTCAAAAAAAAGTCAAGAAAAACCGTAAGTCTGTCCTCTGAGTTTTCACTAAGGATGCTTATATCGGAGATAGGGAAATACCCGAAAAGGATGTAAAAGCCACTGAACGGATGGTTTATCTGCTGTGGCAATTTGAATTTATTACTACAGCATAGAAACGCTCTTATCATGCAATAGAAGCACTGATTCTGAAGGATAAGTGCCATGTCATTATCTGCACCACCCCGCTTAATCCGGAAGTTTCGCGCCATTATACGACGCTTCACATATAAAACCAAGTCCGACCGGGTTTTCATTGCCTCCACATACCGGATGCCTGCCGTATCCTTATTCCGACTAAGACGGACCGGAAACACACGTACGTCAGACAGCAGCCCCGACTTCGTCACCTCAAAGTGCCTTTCTGATACTGCGGGTCCTTCTTTTATCCGTCAAAACAAAACATTCTTCACGCCACTCCTTATTATATATATAACGCCTGAAGATGATTTACTCTATATCGGAACATGCGTGGACGGCAGGCACCTCATGGTTCAACATCCGTCAGAACAGCCGTTCCAGCGCGATAAAAGCCACGATACGGGCCATCCGGCACAACCGTCCGTCAGCGCACGGTCATTGGCGTGGAGGCGCTATAAACGGCAAAGAAACGTCGGGCAGAATGTCAGTGAACAACGCAAAGGACGCCATCCATAAGAAAAAAAGCATCGTCTGGCGGTATGAGACACAGCTCTGTACGTAAAAACATATCGTCGCAGGCACAAGCGTCATGGCTCTGCGGGCATGAAAAAAGGTCGCATCCCAGAAACGGGATACGACCTTTTGATATGAAATTATGAAAAAATCGTCTTATCAAGCATTTGCTGCTGCTTCCTCATTACGGATCTTACGACCGAGTGTGAGGTAAGCGATAGGAGCTGCAATGAATATTGAAGACAGCGTACCGAATACAACACCGAGAATCATTGCGAACGAGAAGCTGCGGATGCTCTCACCTCCGAAGAAGAAGATACACAGCAACACGATGAGTGTTGAGAACGAGGTGTTGATTGTACGTGCGAGTGTCTCGTTCAGAGAATCGTTGAACAGTGTCTGCAGATCGCGCTTCTTGTAGAGTGTGAGGTTCTCACGGATACGGTCGAATACAACCACCTTATCGTTGATTGAGTAACCGATAACGGTAAGAATAGCTCCGATGAACGTCTGGTCAATCTCGAGTGAGAACGGAACAATACCCCAAAGGAGTGAATAGAAACCTATTACAATCAATGCATCCAGTGCAAGAGCAACTGTTGAACCTACAGAGAAGGCAACGTTGTGGAAGCGGATGAGAATGTAAAGGAATATCGCAACAAGAGCGAACAGCACACTGATGATAGCACCGTTGGTGATGTCCTTGGCAACAGCCGGTCCCACCTTTGTACTGCTTATGATAGAACCGCCGGCACGAACATCCGGGTTCTTGAATACTTCAACACTCTTCTGTGTAACCATTCCGGCTTCAGAAAGACCCTTGAACAGTATATTCTCAACCTCGTTGTCAACAGAAGGATCGTTTGATTCAATCTTATAGTTTGTTGAAATACGGATGGTCTTGTGATCGGTTCCAAGTGCAAGAGAGCTTACTGTACTGTTGGGGAACAACGGACGCAAAGCTGCTGTAACCTGTTCCGGCTCAACCGCCTGCTCAAGTTTAACAACATAGTTGCGGCCACCGGTGAAGTCGATACTCTTGCTCAATCCACGCATAACGAACGAAGCGCAAATAACTACTACGAATATAGCTGCGAGAGTGAATGTCTTCTTATACATTCCCATGAAGGAAACATTGAGTCCCTGCATGAAGTTGCGCGAAATGCGTGTTGTGAAGGTCTGGTTGAGCCACTTGTCTTTCTTCATACGGTTCTCGTAAACCAGACGTGTGAGGAACACAGCTGTGAAGAATGAGCAGCAGATACCGATTATCAATGTGGTTGCGAAACCACGGATAGGACCTGTACCGAATACATAAAGGATAATACCTGTTATGATTGAAGTGAGGTTTGAGTCGAAGATGGCCGAGAAGGCGTTGCTATAACCAAGCGAGAGAGCCTTGCGGACATCCAGTCCCTTGCGGAGTTCCTCTTTTGTTCTTTCATATATAAGCACGTTGGCATCGACCGCCATACCCAACGAAAGCACAATACCGGCAATACCAGGCATGGTAAGTGCGGCTTGGAATGACGTTAGAATTCCCAGCGTGAAGAAGAAGTTAACGAACAGTGCGGCGTTGGCCATCATGCCCGGGATGAAGTCGTACATGACAACCATATAGATCATAAGAATCACAAAAGCCACAACGAATGAGATAAGTCCCTGCTGGATTGACTGAGCACCGAGTGAAGGACCTACAACTTCTTCCTGAACGATACGTGCAGGAGCAGGCATACGTCCTGACTTAAGAGTGTTGGCAAGGTCTTTTGTATCTTCGATTGTGAAGTTACCTGTAATAGAAGAGCTACCACCGGAGATTTCACCAAGAATACGCGGTGAAGAATAAACAGTACCGTCAAGCACAATTGCTATTGCCTTTCCGATGTTGGCTTTTGTCAGAGCAGCCCAACGACGAGCACCTTCTGAATTCATCTTCATGCTTACTTCAGGAGCACCAGTAATGTGGTTGAACTCATCTGAAGCCTCTGTGATAACATCTCCCTCAAGCGGAGCGCGTCCGTTGGTAGATGTAACCTTCATAGCATGGAGCTCATACATGTTCTTCACATTCAGAGCATCGCTTGCCTTGGCACTCCAAAGCAGTCTGCAGTCTGAAGGAAGAATCTTCTTAGCCATTGCAGAATAGATAATCTTGTTAACTTCTGCTGTATCAAGAACGTTTGCATAACCTACCAAGCTGAGTGAGCCTGCACCTGTTGTGGTGAGCATAGAAAGCAGCGGGTTGGCCTTCTTTGCCTCTGCTGATACTCTTGTAGCTGAAGTCTTGGCAGCTTCGCCAGCCTTGTTGGCAAGTTTGAACTTGCTGTTCTGTGTCTTGGCAGCAGCTTCTTTCTTGGCAGCTGTAGTATCAACTGCGGCAGTGTCAGTAGTTTCTGAGTTATTGTTAGCCAGTGTCTGGTCTATCTGAACGAGGTAAGGAATTATTTCCTCGGCATTGTATGTCTCCCAGAATTCGAGGTTGGCGCTTCCCTGGAGGAGGCGGCGGATACGCTCAGGTTCGCGGATACCAGGCATTTCAACCATGATACGGCCTTCCTGTCCTTCGAGTTTCTGGATGTTGGGCTGAACAACACCGAACTTGTCTATACGTGTGCGGACAACAGTGAAAGAGTTGTCTATCGCAGCCTGTATCTCTTCACGGAGCACTTTCTCCACTTCGCAGTCAGAGCTGTTTGGCGAAACCTTGCCCTGAAGTCTCTGTGTTGCGAAGATTTCAGAGAGGTGATGGCCGGGAGCGTTTTTCTTGTATGCCTCGATAAACAGGCTCAAGAAGTCTTTCTGACTAGACTCTTCCTCTGCCTTGGCTTCGTTGATTGACTTCACGAAAGCAGCGTCGGTCTTATATTCAGCGAGCGCAGTCACTACATCCGGAACACTTACTTCGAGGATAACATTCATACCGCCCTTAAGGTCAAGGCCGAGTCCAATCTGTGTCTCAAGGCAATCCTGATAAGAATAAATTCCGAGATACTTCACAGAGTCTTTGTAGTCCTGCTGTGCAATCGGGTCTTTTATCTTTGCCATCTGGCTGTCATAATAGCTTGTGGCAACCGAGAATGACAAATAAAAGATGCTTGCAAGCGTCAACAAGACAGCTGTTACAATTACAATTCCTTTGTTTTGCATTTTGATTTATTATTATTAATTATTTTATTTTTCTATGTATAGACGTGCAAAGATAATATTTTTTTCACATTACGAAAAATTTATGCACTTAATTATGTATATTTTAAGGCATTATGAAGTTTATTTGTCCATATCGCTGCGTTTTTTCAACCAGCATATTATCGGATAGTGATCGGAGGCCTTTATCTTGCTGTCAACAACGCAACGGACGGGCTTCCAGTCGTCCGAACACATGATATTGTCAATCCGCACATAGAATCCGCTCACATGATAGGAAATTCCCGGTCCGTTACCACTTGCCACATAGCAGTCGGTAAGCTCATCGGCAATGATGCGACGGACGTAGGATATGGGGCTGTCGTTGAAGTCGCCGCAGAGGATTATGCTCTTCCCCTTGTTGTCGCGGATATACTGCGCCACAGCCTCAGCCTGCGGAGCACGTACGGCAGAGGCCCGTCCGAGTTTAGAGACAAGTTTCTGCGACTCGCTTCTGGCCGAATCCTTCTCCATCTTTCCTTTCATCATCGACTTGAAACTGCTCTTCTCGTCAGCGGAAAGACCGATCGACTCAAAATGGTTTGCGATGAAAATTACGGTGTCGCCACGCACGTCCAGAATGAACGCGGCAGAATGATTGTTTTTTGATTCGTAGTTTATGCGTTTCTTCCCTACTATCGGGAATTTGCTGAAAAGGGTTATTTCGTCCGAACTTCCAGAGGGTTTCACCGTGTCATTATAGGCATACTGCGTGGCCATCATCCGGTTTATACGGTCACGTTTGTCTTTCATTGTGCCGCTCTCCTGCAGACACACGATGTCAGCATTCTGCTCAAGAATGTAATCAACAATCTCGCACGGCTGGCTGACATCGGTCCAGTCTTTGAAAGTCCACACATTATAGGACATCACCTTGATTGTCCCTTCGGGAATGGATTCGCTGATATTCAGCGGCGAGTACACCCGCACAGGAGCATAACACACGATGAATCCGACGAAGGGAATTATCACACGTTTTATGCTGAATATAATCCAGAAAGCCGTGAAAGCAAGGTTGATGCAAAGGAAAAGCGGGAACGTCAGCCCGACAGTGGCCATCAGAGGATGGTCCACCGGGTTGAAAATGTCGCTGTGGCCGACAAAAAACATCACAAGAATGGTTGCGATGTTTGCGCCGGCAATAATCTGCAGCGTTAATTTCCCAAGACATTTCATCACAGGACTGTCTCTATTTTCTGTTGCTGCTGTCGAAGAGTTTCTGCTTTTCCTCCTTGGTCAGACTGTCATATCCGTTGCGCCGTATCTTGTCGAGAATACGGTCGATCTCCTCCTGCTCTGCTTTCTTGCGTGCATTGTAATCCCAATCGGCGTTGGAATTAACCGACGAACGGCCTGCATCGTTTCTGTAACCAGTCGAACGGTTGGCCCTGCGGCGCTCCCATGAAGCGCGCATGTTGTCGAAAAACTGCATTCCGCTGTCCATTCCGTAGCCTGAACCGGGATGGCGGCGCCAATAACGTATCATCATATAGCCGAAGGCCATACCTCCGAGATGTGCCAGATGGGCCACACCATCGCCCGGAGTGCCCAGCGCCTGCGCCACTTCAACGGCCGCATATATCAGTACGAACCACTTGGCCTTTATCGGGAAGGGAATCGGGAAGATGAAAATGCGCTGGTCGGGGAATATCATTCCGAACGCGAGCAGTATGCCATATATGGCACCCGACGCTCCCACGGTTGTCCACAGGTTCAGTTCGGCAGCATTGTATTCAGCAACCTGCAGAAGGTCGAATATTCCTACGCCCGGTATCTGCGAACTTGCTATTATATGGAACTGCACAAACTGCGCCAGCTCCTGGAACAGTCCGGCACCCACACCGCAGGCTATGTAATAGAAAAGAAATTTCTTCGGTCCCCAGACATTCTCAACCACGCATCCGAACATCCACAAAGCGAACATATTGAGAAACAGATGCATGAATCCCGCATGCAGGAACATGTAGGTGAACAGCTGGTAAAAATGGAAGTCCGGAGCAAGAAAGAAGTGCAGTCCGAACATATCATTCAAGTCAATGCCACGCCCGAACACCATCGTTGCAAGATACGCAATGACATTGATGATCAGGAGGTTCTTGGTGACCTTTGGAATATTGAACATACGATATATCTGTTATTAAAAAAACATGAGGGCAAAATTACGAAAAAATATCTGTTATGCTGAATAAAAAACTGTAGGAAACGCCTTTTTTTCGAAAATTTATTCACTTTTTTCTGTTTTTTGTTTGATTTCTAAAACTATTAATTTATATTTGTTCCCGATAAGGATAGCAACAAATAAAATACAACATATTTAATCATTTAAAATTCATAATTATGAACAAGACAGAATTGATAGAGAAAATAGCAAACGGCGCAAATCTGAGCAAAGCTGACGCTAAGAAGGCTCTTGATGCTACCGTAGAGGCAATCAAGGCTGCGCTTATCGAAGGCGACAAGGTACAGCTCATCGGCTTTGGAACATTCAGCGTAAACGAGCGCCCGGCACGTGAAGGCATCAACCCTGCTACAAAAGAGAAGATAACAATCGCAGCTAAGAAGGTTGCTAAGTTCAAGGCAGGTGCTGAGCTGGCTGATGCTATCAAATAAGACTATACAGACTATCAGTTAAAAATAAGACAAAGGGGTGTGAACTAATGTTCATGCCCCTTTTGCTTTTCTGACGTATGGTGTGACGGAAAACACCGTTTCCGGTTCAACGTAAATTCCGTGATGACCGGTTACAGTCACGAAAAACCACATAATGACAGGAAACGTCCCGACAACAAATAGTGGTATGAACCGCTACAGCCATTTCCTCACACGACGATAAATCCGCATCGCCACAACCGACAAACCACCGGCTCAAGACACACGCACGCTTACCGTGTTCTTCCACCCGCTTCGTATCAGTGTTTTCAGAGAAAACTCAGGCGACGTAATTACAGATTTTCTTGACTTTTTTTTGACAAAATAAATTCGTAAAAGAGGTGTAAAGAAATGTTAATTTCACTACTCGGAAGGCCCGTTCCGGCCGTATGGCCTTATCATACCCCCTGTAGCGTAATGCCGGATTATCCGTCCTGTATTCTGATTATGCCTGTTTCAGGGTCTGATTCAGCCCGTATCATGGTGTGATATTGCGCATTTGAGGCCCTGAAACGGGCCATATCACATGCTAAAACAGTGCATATTGCATGACGGAAAATCCGTCTTTACATTTAAGCCTTTGATGTTCAGCATATTACGCAACACCCTTATTTTTCGCGATTTTGCGTCCGAAGGAAAGTCTGCGCGCAAATTCTCGCTTATTTTTTGGGGTAGAACTGAAAACTCGGGCGGAAAAACCGCGTGATACTGAAAATCTGAAAGTGCCCCATATTGTTTTCCTCCGGCAGAAAATTTCAATATCAATCCGGGATTGAAACCACAGTTTTTTATCCCATCCAATCCCATGAGAATTTCCACCCGCCCACGTTCCGTCGCGACGAAGGCAACAACAAAGCGGCCGGAATGTGCGTTACATTCCGGCCGCTTCTGTTTTTATGTCGTGTCACTACGCCATCAGTCGTCTGTGCCGAAGAGCGGATCTTCCGGCATTACCATCACCGGCTTCTGCTCATACTGCTTCAGAGTCTCGGCCGGAACGTACTTCTTGTCCACGACAAGACGGAACATGTACTCGCGGAACCATCTGTCCGACATTATCAGACAACCTGCCTGACCGTATGAAGCACCCCAGCTGTTCTCCACCTTCCACTTCTTGGCCTTGCCGTTCTCGTCGAGATCTACGGCTGTGAGAGTCATGGCGTGTGTCGAACCGCTGTCGAATGTCGAGATGCGCTCAGCCTTGTCCATACCGAAAGTGGTGCCGAGCAGCGAGCCGTAGTCGTAGTTCTCGGTGTCGAGATAGCCACGCTTGCGGTCGAGCTGTTTGCCCACGTCGTAAGAGCTGTACATCTTGCGGCCGTCCTTTATCGAAGCGATGGCCAGACGCTCAATATCGTCCATCGGCAGATTGAGATACTTCCAGTTCTGTCCGTCGTAGGTGTGACGGTCGTACTCCACCTCATAAGTCTTGTAATACTCGCGGCGCGGATCGTTCATCACCATGATGAAAGTGCCGCTCACCGGTCCGCCCACTGTTGCCTCATAGAACTCCTTCGGAGTGTACTTGCGCGGCTGGCCCACAGGTTTGCCGTCCTTTGTCTTGAAAGCATAAGTGAACTCCTTCACCGGTTCGCCCAGAGTGAGGCACAGCATGTTGTATATCGTCGAGAGCATTTCGGTCTTGCGTGCCTTCAGAGCGGCCGCCTTCTTGCCGTCAGCCGCCATTTTGCGAAGCTCGAGTCCGAACTCACGCAGCTTTGACGACACGAGCGACGACATCTTGCTTGTGTTTTCTGCCGAGAAAGTTTCGGGCTGTACCTCCGCAGGCACGAGTCCGTACTTGTCTGCAAGGTCGCTGACACCGCAGAAAGTACCGCCGTCATTGAGCGGATTCTTGAAGAAAAATCTCACTCTCTCCGAGTCTATCGGCTCATCGGCATGATCGATCACTCCCTGAAGCATGAGGTTGGCCTTCTCCAGCTGGTCATAGAAGAACAGATAATTGTGCGAGAACTCCACAGCCAGCGAGTCTCCGTGCTGTTTTGCGAAGTTGGCTCTCAGCACGTTGAATCCCGAGAACATCCAGCAACGGCCGGAGCTCTGCTGGTCGTGAATGCTCTGTTTGGGTGTCTCGTTGCTGAAATACGTGTCTATCGCACCCTGGTTGGCAAAGTTCACGGCAATGTCGTCAATCTTGTTGGAAGCCATTGCATTGAATATGGCCTTTGCCGACGGTACTGCAGCATGAGCCTGCTGCATGCTGCGCAACATGTCGGGCGAGATGCCTCCGTCGCGCTGCTGTGCTCCTGCCACACCTGCCATCGACAGGCACAGACACAGAGCCAGATAAGTTTTCTTGTTCATTTTCTGTTTTATTTTGTATTTGTTCATTATATCCCGGCTGTTATCACACCCTCATGCCATGCGCAAGTCATAGCGGAATGTGGCGGTGTGCACGCTGTCGGAAAATCCCGTGCGCCATGCCGCCACCATCCTTTTGCTGTGTTATTTCACCACAACCTTGCGGCCGCCGACTACGTATATGCCCTTCGGCAGTGACGGCATGACGATGCGTCCGCCCTCTATCACAGCCGTACCGGCCTTCACGCCGTCAAGACTGTAAACGTCTGCCTGGCCGTTCTCGGTGCTGTTGTCTGTCACACCGTCGATGCCTGTGCTGACAACTCTTACAGGAATCTCCTCCACCATCAGCTCTTCAGGCAGCTTCGATACGAAGTAAGAACGGTAAGGATCGACGATTGTGGCGTTTCTCATACGTGTGAACGCAGTTCCTGCAGCATTGAGCACGTAGAGATTGCTTCCCGTGAACGATACTGTTGTGCCACGGTGAGAGTAACTGTCGGTGCCTGCCACGATGTCGGCCGAACCTGTTGCCGGCACGAGCACGTCCTCTGATTCGAACACGATGGTCTTGCCCACAAGGCTTTCGTCAGTCACCGAGTAGAGATAAGGCACGCTTGTCTGCATGTCGGCAGCGTTTGCGAAGTACACGTTGTTGTCATCGCCCGTCATGTTGAACTCCATAACGCTGAGTCCGTCCGAACCGTCGTAAGCCAGCTTACGTCCGTCCACCTTAGCACTCTGCGGGCAGAACGGCAGAGAGAGAGTCTCCCATGAGTTGCCCTTTCCGGCTTTTCTTATGGCGCGGCTGTAGCTTATTCTGCCGGCAGTAAAGTCGATGGGCGAATAGAATGGTGTGTTGTCCGTGAGGCTTATCTCGTCGATGTGTCCTCCAACAACCACCTTGCTCATGTCGAGTCCTTCGGGCAGCGTAGTGCCTTCGTCGAAGAAGAAGAGCGCATCGGGAGCCTTTGATATGTAAACCGTTGTGATACCTGTTATGCCGCGTGCATCCACAGCCACAATCTTAGGCGTCAGCGTCAGTACTGATCTGGGCGACATGGCCTTGCGTGCGCCTTCGCTGTCGTATGTCACAATACCGCGCGCCAGCTTGTTGACGTATCCCAGTCCGCCGCCAGACAGTTCGCCGCCTGTAGAATAGGCGAAGTTGAAACCATACTGCTTGTCGTACTCCAGATTTTCAAATGTGAACGTCACCACAGCCTTGCCTCCAGCCTCAACATAAACAGGCACAATGTTGTTGCCGGAACTCCAGAATGTGCCCTGACCTATCTCGCCTTTCCATATTCCGACGTTAATCGCGCCGTCGAAATCGTTATCCGAATTGTTGGTCAGTCTCACCTTACCGGTGATGAAGTTGCCGTAAATTGTTCCTGAGGAGATGTTATCGAATGTCACCGAGTTCACCTGCAGATCGCGTTCTCCCGGCACAGCAGCTTCTGTTATCTCTACAGTTGTCTGTCCGCCCGGCACCACGTTGTTACCATTGGAATCGTATGTGAGCCAGATGTTGTATGTGCCTGCCTCTGTTGGTTTGAAGAAGAATGTGGTCGTAGTGGTGTATCCTTTCTTGAGCGAGAGAGCCGAACGGCTTGCCTGTCCGCCCTTGTTGCTTGTCTTGCTTGCGAAGAGATATATCTCGCCGTAGAACTCATCGGTGTTGTTCTTGAACACCACGTCGAGCTTCTGCTCGTTGTTCATAACCTTGTTGCCTGTGAATGTGATGGACTCTATCTGCAGATCCACCGGACGGTTGTACATCTCGAGTGTGTAAGAACCGTCAGCCTTCACATTGGCTATGATGTAGCGCTCCTTTATGTTGAAGCTTGTCTTCCATACGTCCGACTTTGTTGTCTTGCTGATCGGCACCACCTTGTATGTTCCTTCCTCAAGACCGCTAATGGTGAAACTTGCACCATGGAAATAGTTGGCGCCCAGATTCTCGGCAAGTTTGGTCTCGCCGATGCTCACGAGCGAACCGTCCTCAGCCACATAACCGATACCGTAGTCGAAGCTGTTGGTCGATCCGGTCCAATTGATGTAGTTGCTGAATATCTCGTTTCCTCTTATCTCGGTGTCGTTGATGGTCATCATCGATACGTCGTCAGCCTCAACATCGTCCGGCAGACGCAGGATGAGAGCTTCCTGTCCCATCGAGTAACCGTCGCTGCTCGAGCTTGCTCCTATGCCGCTGTTGTCGCCGGGATTGAGTATTTCGAGGCGGAAATAGCCGTCACTGCCGCCGCCCCATCCCCAGTTGAGGTGGAAAAGGCCGTCGCCGTCATATCCGTCTACCACGAAAGCATGGGCACCTCCTGAGGACGTACCGGCAAAAGCAACCGGATGTCCGCTGGCAATCTCGCTGTATATAAGGTCGGTCCATTCGCCAAGAGTGTAGTTGTGGCGGAACTCCGAGTGCGTGCCGTCGTCATATCCGAAATAGAGTGCGAGTGGCTTTCCGCCGTTGAAACCGGCACCTGACGACGGACCGTAACCCATCTTCACGCTCTGACCTACATAAAGCATCAGCTCAGCCACGGCAATCTCCTGCTCGTCGGTGCTCTGTGCGTCGTATATGTCGGTCATGTTGGCCCAGTCTATCTTTGTACCCTTCGGTATGCCGGGCAGACTTATCTGATGTCCGTTGCTTTCGAACGAATGACGCGGAATGCTGACCACGACAGACTCCGGCCACTTGTAGTAGTACATCACCTGTGCGAGAGCCGTAGCCACACATCCTGTTGCGCTGCGGTCGCCCTTTGTGCCGTCCTCGTTGTAATATTCAGGACAGAGCAGATTGTACGGATCGCCCTGGTTCCACTTACATGTTACGAGTGGTTTTATGGCATGCTTGGCCGGCTGCGCCTTCAGCGGAGCGTTCGCCATGTCGGACACTTTGGCCGTGACGTTCTCGCGGTCGAGACGGTCAAGGAATTCCACATAGCCTTTCAGCCATGCCATCATGCCCTCAGGCGCAGTGGCAGGATCGAACGAACCGCTGTCCGTATAGCCCAGAATCTGTTCGGTACGGTCGTCACCAGACACAATGATGTATCCGCGGTTGCCGCCCGTATTGAATATATAATAACCTGCATCGTCTGCCGCGGCGGCCTTTTTCCTGGCCTTGTATGCCGGCGTGGCATCGGATGTCATAACAATTCCCCGTTTGGCCAGAAACGCCTTTGCCGCTTCGTGGGCCTGCTCCTTGCTTATCTGACCTGCGTACAGACATACGGTCAGGAAGAAGCAAAACATCGTTAGTAAACCTTTTTTCATAGACATAGTTTTTATTATCAGTTTTTCAGTAATGTCAGAATAGTACGGTATAGATATTATTTTCCGTCGGTTGCATGTCTCACGACGCGGGCCTGACGGTCTCTGACACCCGCGCTCCGGCGCTGTCGGCATCTATCGGCAAAGATAGCAATTTTGTTCTGATTTACGCAATCTTATCATCAAAAAGAAAACGTGCGGCATATTTTTACCGCACAACTGCACGCACAGTGTGTCATTACGACGCACGGAGAAGTCCGGAAATGAATAAATATACTTAGAAAATTCTGATAAAGGAATTCAGCTAAATAGAAACACAGACGGTCTTCAAAGGGTATAAGAAACGCATGACGATACTGTCACACCGTCGTAATGACTCATCCGCCGCGTAGGAAAGGCTTTTTGACACACCCGAATGCACTCCATCGGCATGCAATAAAAGCCATACTGCAATGCAATACGGCCCATTCCGCCATGCGAAATAGGCTTTATAACAAGCCTGCCGACAACAGAGCATCCACAGAAACATCGTAAATCATTGATTAACAACAACATAAAGCAACTGCGAGAATAAGCGGGTATTTGCGACGAGAGCTACCGTCGGCCGCGTGGAAACAATTCTCACGAAGTTTATCAAGGGCGTAACGCATAAATATGCAACAGCACATGAAAAAATATACACAAACACACATACGCCCGCCATGCACCACTGTCCGACTCGCAGAACCTCGTACAGCACACTGAGGGAATAATCCGAAAAACATGAAATTATAATGCTGATATATTCGGAATAAGAAATTTTTTATGTAAGTTTGCATATCTGTTTACATGATACATTATTAATATATAGATGGACAAGAACAAACTGCGGCTGCTCAGCCGCATAAAATACCCTGAAGACCTGCGCCGCCTCAGCGTGGAAGAGCTGCCCGAACTGTGCAGTGAACTGCGCGAGGACATCGTGGACGAACTGTCTGTCAATCCGGGACACCTGGCATCGTCACTCGGTGTGGTGGAACTGACCGTGGCGCTGCACTATGTGTTCGACACGCCATACGACCGTATCGTGTGGGATGTGGGCCATCAGGCATACGGACACAAGATTCTCACCGGACGTCGCGACAGCTTCTGCACCAACCGCAAGCTGAAAGGCATACGTCCGTTCCCATCGCCCATGGAAAGCGAATACGACACATTCACCTGTGGTCATGCCTCAAACTCCATCTCGGCTGCACTCGGAATGGCTGTTGCGGCTAAGAAGACGGGCAATGACAACCGCCACGTGGTAGCCGTGATAGGCGATGGTGCCATGAGCGGAGGACTGGCCTTCGAGGGCATCAACAACGTGTCGTCATCGCCCAACGACCTGCTCATCATACTCAACGACAACGACATGTCGATAGACCGTGCCGTGGGCGGCATGGAGCAGTATCTGCTCAACCTCGACACCAACGCCACATACAACCGTCTGAGATTCAGACTGTCGCAGTGGCTTCACTCCAAAGGATATCTGAACGACAACCGTCGGAAAGGCATCATAAGGCTCAACAATGCACTGAAATCAGCGTTAAGCCACCAGCAGAATATTTTTGAGGGCATGAACATACGCTACTTCGGACCGTTCGACGGACACAACGTGGCCGAAGTGGTGCGTCTGCTGAGACAGCTCAAGGACATGAAAGGTCCGAAATTGCTCCATCTTCACACAACAAAGGGTAAGGGCTATGAGCCTGCCGAGAAGGAGGCCACCATCTGGCACGCACCAGGCAAGTTCGACCCGGAGACAGGCGAGCGCCTCGACACAGTGCCAGAAGGCTGCCCGCCGCGCTATCAGGACGTGTTCGGAAAGACTCTTCTGCGCCTTGCAAAGGACAATCCGCGCATAGTGGGAGTGACACCCGCAATGCCCACAGGATGCTCCATGAACATCATGATGAAGGAGATGCCCGACCGCGTATTCGATGTAGGCATAGCCGAAGGCCACGCCGTGACATTCTCGTGCGGCATGGCTAAAGACGGACTGATGCCGTTCTGTAACATATACAGTTCGTTTGCTCAGCGTGCCTACGACAACATCATACACGATGCAGCCATTCTCAACCTGCCCGTAGCCATATGCCTCGACCGTGCAGGACTCGTTGGTGAGGACGGACCGACACACCACGGAGCATTCGACATAGCCGCACTGAGGCCCATACCAAACCTGACCATAGCTTCGCCGATGGACGAACGCGAGCTGCAACGCCTCATGTACACCGCACAACTGCCCGGTAAGGGAACGTTCGTCATACGATATCCGCGCGGCAGAGGTCTGTTGTCCGACTGGGAATGTCCCTTCGAGGAGATTGAGGTGGGTACGGGACGGCAACTGCGCGATGGTTCCGACCTGGCCGTACTGACGTTCGGCCCCATAGGAAACAGCGCTGCACAGGCCATTGATAGTCTGAAGGAAGAGGGCTGCACAGCCTCCATAGCTCATTATGATATGCGTTTCGCCAAACCGCTTGATACACGTCTTCTCGAAGACATAGCCCACCGCTTCAAGCGCATCATAACAGTGGAGGACGGCGTACGCACCGGAGGAATCGGCTCGGCCGTGCTCGAGTGGATGAGCGACAACGGCTATCATCCCGCCATAACACGCATAGGACTGCCCGATGAGTTCGTGGAACACGGCAAGGTAACCGAACTGCAGAAGATAACGGGAACAGATACTGAATCGATAAAGAACGAAATAAAGAAGGCACTCGCTCACAGTGCCGACAACACAAACACACACTGACATGAAGATCATCATCGCCGGCGCATATGCCATAGGCACTCATCTGGCGCGGCTGTTCGCGAGAGAGCATGAGAACATCATACTCATGGACGAAGACGAGGAAAGACTCGAACGCAGCGAAACCGACCTCGACCTCCTCACCATAAACTCATCACCCACAAGCGTGAAGGCGCTGAAGGAGGCAGGAGCTGAGGATACCGACCTGTTCATAGCCGTAACACCCGACGAGAACACCAACATAACGGCCTGCATTCTGGCAAAGGCAATGGGCGCAAAGAAGACTGTGGCCAAGATAGACAATGCCGAATACATGGAACACGACACACAGGAGCTTTTCAAACAACTCGGCATCAGCTCGCTAATCTATCCTGAAATGCTCGCGGCTACCGACATAATCAACGGCTTGAAGATGTCGTGGGTGAGACAGCGTTGGGAGGTGCACGACGGCGCTCTCGTGATGATGGGAATCAAACTCAGAGAGAGCTGCGAAATACTGAACCAACCTCTGCGCACGCTCTGCGGACCGGACGACCCTTACCATGTGGTGGCCATAAAACGAATGAACGAGACTATCATCCCCGGAGGTAACGACTCGCTGCAGCTTTACGACATGGCATACTTCATGACCACACGCCAGTACATACCCTATATACGCCAGATTGTAGGCAAAGAGCATTATGCCGACGTGAAGAACGTGATGATAATGGGCGGAGGAGCAACTGCCGTTAGAGCCGTCAAAAACATGCCTTACTACATGGATGCCAAAATAATTGAGGCCGACGAGGCACGCTGTGAGCAGCTGAACAACATATTCGACAACGACAAGACGCTCATCATAAACGGCGACGGACGCGACATAACGCTGCTTACGGAAGAAGGCGTCAGAAACACACAGGCCTTCGTGGCGCTGACGGGCAACGCCGAGACCAACATTCTGGCGTGTCTCACAGCCAAAAGACTCGGTGTCCGCAAGACAGTGGCCATGGTGGAGAACATCGATTATATAAGTATGGCCGAAAGCCTCGACATCGGAACAATAATCAACAAGAAGGCAATAGCCGCAAGCCACATATATCAGATGATGCTCGATGCCAACGTCAGCAACGTAAGATTCCTCATGGCAGCCAACGCCGACGTGGCAGAGTTCATTCCGAAAGAGGGCTCCAAGATAACCAAAAAGGAAGTGAAGGACCTCGGACTGCCCAAAGGCATGACCATAGGCGGCCTGGTGAGAGATGGAAAGGGTATGCTCGTTTCGGGTAACACACGCATCAATGCGGGCGACTCGGTAGTGGTATTCTGCCACGATATGAACATGAAGAAAATAGAAAAGCTGTTCATATGATAAACCTTAAAATCATATACAAGATCATAGGATCGCTGCTTTTCATAGAGGCTGCGCTGATGACGATGTGTCTTATCATGGCACTGAGCTACGGCGAGGACGACACCAACGCATTTCTCAGCGCCGTAGCCATAACCACGGCGTGCGGTGCGGTGCTGCGATACATGGGACGCAACTGCGACAACATGCTCTCGCGCCGTGACGCCTATCTGGTGGTGACACTGGCGTGGGTACTCTTCAGCCTGTTCGGCACACTGCCTTTTATCACCGGAGGATACATAAAGAGTTTCACCGACGCATACTTCGAAACCATGTCGGGATTCACCACGACAGGCGCAACCATAATAGACGACGTGGAGTGTCTTCCCCACGCCATACTGTTCTGGCGTTCGCTCACCCACTGGATAGGAGGTCTTGGTATCGTGTTCTTCACAGTAGCGCTGCTGCCTTCACTCATCGGCGGTTCGGTTAAGATATTCGCAGCCGAAGCGACAGGACCTATCAGAATGAAACTCCACCCGAAGCTTTCCACAAACTCAAAATGGATAGGAAGCGTCTATCTCATTCTGACACTGGCATGCGCCCTGAGCTACATGTTCTTCGGAATGGACTGGTTTGACGCAATAAACTACTCGATGTCGACAACAGCCACGGGAGGATTTGCCACACACAACGCCAGCATAGCCCATTTCCACAGTACAGGAATAGAATACAGCGCCATACTGTTCTGCTTTCTGGCAGGAACAAACTTCACGATGCTCTACTTCACGATAGCGAAACTCAAGTTCAGAGAGCTGTTCGGCAACTCAGAATTCAGGCTTTATTTCATCTTAGTGGCACTGTTCTCTCTGTTCATCGCGTTCGAACTGATAAGAGAGAACGGCTACGGAATAGAACATGCATTGCGAAGCAGCATGTTCCAGGTCATAGCATTCATCACCACAACAGGCTTCTACAGCGACGACGCCGGCCTTTGGCCGCATGTCACGTGGGTGGTCCTGTCTGTCTGCATGTTTGTCGGAGCATGTTCGGGTTCGACAAGCGGCGGTATGAAATGTATCAGAGGCGTCATGCTGCTTAAGATTGTCAAAAGCGAGTTCCGACAGATACTGCATCCCAACGCAGTGCTCCCGCTGAAAGTAGACAAGATAAACGTGCCGAACAACAAAAGAGTAACGCTTCTGGCCTTTCTCACAGTCGATCTCATACTGTGTCTGGTGTGCTCGTTCTTCTTCATAGCACAGGGACTGGAGAGCACCAACGCAGTTACAATAACGCTCAGCAGCATCGGCAACGTAGGACCAGCTCTCGGAACCGACATCGGACCGACAATGTCGTGGAGCACGCTTCCGGACAATGTGAAGTGGATATGCACAATGCTTATGCTCATAGGACGTCTCGAGATATTCTCCGTTCTCGTGATATTCACATCGGCTTTCTGGAAAGACAACTGACAGGGAATACACAGACGCGACAACGGAAACAGCTCTGATGACACGAATCATACAGCAAGACAAGCTCTCAATTACAAATAACTATAAAAACAACTGCATCATGAAACCATTAAAATTCAATCCGCTGCTCAAGTCAACCATATGGGGCGGCGACAAGATCATCCCTTTCAAACACCTCAATGTTGAACAGGAGAACGTGGGCGAAAGCTGGGAGATATCCGGAGTTAAGGGCAACGAGACAACCGTAAGCGAAGGCGAATTTGAAGGAAAGAGCCTCAACGAGGTTGTTGAACAGATGAAAGACCAGCTGCTCGGCAAGGAGAACTACAAGCGCTTCGGCAACGAGTTCCCGCTGCTCATCAAGTTTATAGACGCACGTCAGGATCTTTCCATACAGGTGCATCCTACTGATGAGATTGCAAAAATGCAGGGTAAGGAACGCGGAAAGACCGAAATGTGGTATCTGATGGATTCAGAGAAGGACGCGTCTCTGCTGTGCGGACTGAAGAAAAAAATCACTCCTGAGGAGTATGCGGCAATGGTAGAGAACGACACAATCGTCGACGCTATAGCCAAATACGACGTGAAGGAGGGTGACTGCTTCTTCCTTCCGGCCGGCCGTATACACGCCATCGGCACAGGATGTTTCCTCGCCGAGATTCAGCAGACAAGCGACGTTACATACAGAATATACGACTTCAAGCGCAAGGACAAGGACGGTAACTACCGCGAACTGCACACTAAGCAGGCTGCCGAGTGCATCAACTACAACGTGGAGGACAACTACCGCACCAACTATCTGCCCACAAAGAACATGGGTGTGTCGCTCGTGAAGTGCCCATACTTCTGCACTGCTGTCTACGATCTGGACGAACCGATGACAATCGACTACTCCGAGCTCGACAGCTTCGTTATCCTCATAGGTCTGAAAGGCGAAGCCACAATAACCGACAACGAAGGCAACGTGACAAGTCTGAAGGCCGGAGAGAGCATCCTCGTGCCTGCAACAACAAAGGAACTGAAGGTTGAGGGTACGGTGAAATTCCTCGAGACTTACGTGTAAGACAACATATCATCCGGCCTGAGTTGCCGGATGATGTCTCCACGACACCGTAACATACATCCCGCAACGCAGAAACAGACTCCACACAAGGCACCTACAGACGCACAGGAGCACTCTTTCCGCCGTGCAGGGACTTACATAAATAAAACAGAGACAGGCTGTGAAATGACTTCACTAAGCCTGCCTCTGTTTTTATTTATACGTCTCCGGACGAACCAGCTGACGCTTAATATGCGTTCTTGTCGCCCAGGAATACGTTTGCAATCGTCTTGTATATAATGTAAAGATCAAGTCCGAAGCTCCAGTGCTCCATATACCAGATGTCGTGATCCACACGTTTTTCCATCTGCGAAAGCTCTTTTGTCTCGCCGCGATAGCCCGTCACCTGACTCCATCCGGTGATTCCCGGTTTCATGTAATGGCGCACCATATACTCGTTTATCACCTTCGAATAGTCTTCGGTCTGCTTCACCATGTGCGGACGCGGGCCCACAACACTCATCTGTCCGAGCAGTACGTTGATGAACTGCGGGAATTCATCGATGTTTGTCTTGCGCATTATGTTGCCCCATTTTGTCTTTCTCGGGTCGTCCTTAGTTGCCTGGAGCGTGTCGGCCTGGTCGTTCACCTTCATGCTGCGGAACTTAAGACAATAGAATTCCTTGCCGTTTATGCCACTGCGCAACTGACGGAAGAATATCGGTCCGGGCATTGTCAGCTTCGTGATTATGCTTACTACGATAAGGATAAACGGGAAAAGCGTGACCAGAAACAAGAATGAGAAGCACACATCAAACAGACGTTTGATAAGACGGTTGCCCACCTTACTCAGCGGCTCGCGGTAAAGGCTGAGATAAGGCACACTGCCGAACATGTTGAAGAACATGCGGTGATGCAGATAGTTGGTCACGTTGGGCACACTGTAGAAGTGCACCATATTCCTTATACAATGATTTATTATCGGCAGAATCTCGTTCTTGCGCACCGAAGGAAGACAGCAGTACACCTCCTGTATGTCCTCGTGTTCCTTCAGAAAAGACGTAACCATCGCCGGTTTGCCTATATACTTGCATTCCTCCGGAAACTTACTGTTGGGCGCATCGTCAAAATATCCGGCAATCTCATAGCCTTTATAAGGCGACGACACCATCTCATTGTAAAGAGATATGATATTGTCGTAACTGCCGACAAAGGCCACCTTACGCAGTGTTTTTGAGGTAGAACGGTAAAAGACAACTAGACTTCTGACAAGAAATCTGAACAATATTATCAGTATGGCCGACGAAGACCAGAAAAGAAGAAGCATCGGGAAAGGCAGATAGTTGTAGTCTCCATACCAGAGAATGATTGAACCGAACACCGAATAATACAGCATATTGCGTATCACACGCGTCACAATCTTGAATCTGGTAGCATGTTTCTTATAAAGCACGACACCATTGCGCGACGTGCAGAGAAGATATATGACCGATGCCATAAGCATGGTCTGGCGTGCCGATGCCGTGCCCTCATTACATCCGAAGTTTATGAGGAAGAAATAATAAAGCAAATTCAATATCAGCAGGTCTCCCAACAGCACGGCCACTATAAGCACTGAGTTCCTGTCAGTGTTATTAATATATGTCCTACCCATTTACCGTTTAAATTTATATTTGTAAGCTATCTGATATATACATGCACTTTTCTGTGCATCAATGCGGTATATTGCAAAAATAGAAATTATTCCTCAAATAGCACTGAATTTTGATTAAAAATATTTATAAATTTATATTTCATAAGCCACAAAGTGCCATAACATTTCGTTGTGGAATACTTATTGCACTGTATAACAGTGCCTTTACTACATATTACCGGATATGCATACAATAAAAAAATGATGTAAAAAATTTGGTGATAGCGCGGAAAACAACTATCTTTGCATGCGAATTTGTCCTATGGTGTAATGGTAGCACTACAGTTTTTGGTTCTGTCAGTGGTGGTTCGAGTCCGCCTGGGACAACGAAAAAGCGTTCGGTCAGCAGATCGGACGCTTTTTTTGTATAGTTTCATTCCTTGATTATACGGTGCAAAACGGCTTTTCATACCGGCCCGGCAGAGATTCGGAGAAGGTATGTTTTATTCATAAAGCACCGCTGAACAGCAGTAAACTTCCTGTCAATGCGCTACTGCATAACACCGTGAAGGCATTGCCGCACGTAATGATAGAATCACATTGCCGCAACCTATAAATCATTCTCCCACGGCCTGCACATGTTTCCAGTACTTTTTCTCACGCCTCATATCAGCGTGTTTAAAGAAAACTCCGGCGACGGACTTACAGATTTTCTTGACTTTTTTTTGACAAAATAAATTCGCGAAAGAGATGTAAAGAAATGTTAAATACACCATCATAAAGGCCTGTTCAGGCTTTGGTGCCTTATCGTATACCCTGTTTAGGAATCGCGGATAATTCATATTACATCCCGATTATGCCTGTTTCAGCCACTGTTTTCGTCCATATCATGGTGTGATATTATGCATTTCATGGCCTGATATGGGCCATATCACGTGCCGAAACGGTGCGTTTCGCGCGGCAGAAAAATTGCTTTAGGATATAAGCCCTTGATATACAATAGTTTGTATAAAACTCTCATTTCTCGCGTATTTGCGCCCGGAGGAAAGTCCGCGCGCAAATTCTCGCTTATTTTTCGGGGTAGATCAGAAAACCCAGACGGAAAAACCACAACATGCTTACAATCTGAAAGAGTGCCTGACGGATTCATCCACGCAGAGACGGGCAACGCTTATACGGCATCGATGCCGCGGTCTATTCGTTGGAACCAATCACCATTGAATTTCTACCGCATCTGTATCACCCAACACCACACCTTATAATATATAATAAGGAAATGTCCTGTTATTCATGAAAATATGCCCATTATATTATGGCATAACCCGCGATGCACGGCATAAAGCGCCATATCACGCGACGTCATGTCCGCTGCTGAATAATACAAAACCACACCCGTATAACAAAAAAAGCCGCTCAGAAGCGGCTTTTCCTGTTTTATGATGATGTTATTATTACTTCACTGTGATGAGATAATAGTTTTTCTTTCCGCGCTGTACGAGCAGATACTTGCCGTCGATGAGGTCTTCGGCTGTCACGATGCGGTCGAACGCTGCCAGCTTCTCCTTGTTGAGCGACACTCCACCGCCCTGTACGAGCTTGCGCATCTCGCCTTTGCTTGCGAATACCTTGGCCTCGTCGCTTGTGAAGAGATCAACGGCCGGCTGTCCGAGCTTGTCTTTCGGCAGATCAAAGTGCGGCACACCCTCGAAGATGTTGAGCAGAGTTGCCTCGTCTATCTTCTGCAGTGTCTCCTTGGTTCCCTTTCCGAAGAGAATGCCAGAAGCCTCTTTCGCCATCTCGAGATCCTCTTCAGAGTGAACCATAACGGTAATTTCGTCAGCAAGACGTTTCTGAAGCACGCGCAGTCCCGGATCTGCCTTGTGCTGCTCCACGAGTCCGTCGATTGTCTCTTTGTCCAGACTTGTGAATATCTTTATATAGCGTTCTGCATCGTCGTCGCTCACATTGAGCCAGAACTGATAGAAAGCGTACGGCGTGGTACGGTTGCGGTCGAGCCATACATTGCCGCTTTCGGTCTTTCCGAACTTCTTGCCGTCGGCCTTGGTGATGAGCGGACATGTGAGCGCAAAGGCCTCAGCCTCGTTGCCCAGAGTGCGTCTGATGAGCTCAGTACCCGTTGTCATGTTGCCCCACTGGTCGTTTCCGCCGAGCTGCAGCTTGCATCCCTTGGTCTTATAGAGATAAAGGAAGTCGTAGCCCTGGAGCAGCTGGTATGTGAACTCGGTGAAAGACAGACCGTCGCGTGACGTTCCGTTGAGTCGCTGCTGCACACTCTCCTTGGCCATCATATAGTTTACGGTGATATGCTTGCCCACTGTACGTGCGAAATCGAGGAAGGTGAAGTCCTTCATCCAGTCGTAGTTGTTCACCATTTCAGCCTTGTTCTCGCCCTCAGCGTTGAAATCGAGGAACTTCGAAACCTGTTTCTTGATGCACTCCTGGTTGTGATAGAGAGTCTCTGTATCAAGAAGATTGCGTTCCTGACTCTTACCAGAAGGGTCGCCGATCATTCCTGTCGCACCGCCGACGAGTATTATAGGCTTGTGTCCGCAGCGCTGCAGATGGCGCAGCATCATGATACCGCACAGGTGGCCTATGTGCAAAGAGTCGGCCGTCGGGTCGGTGCCGAGATATGCCGTAACCATTTCCTTCTGCAGAAGTTCCTCAGTTCCCGGCATTATCTGCGCAAGCATACCGCGCCAGCGCAGTTCTTCAACAAAATTCTTAATCATCGGATATATGTTTTTTAGGGATTTACAGTTATGGATTAAATGTTTTCCGGAGATTCCGCCACGTCCTTACCTTATTCCGGCCGCATGTCTTCCATTCAGGGTACCGGATCGTATCCGCTTCCTCCCCACGGATGACATCGGAGCAGACGTCTCACAGCGAGGTAAAGACCTTTCACCGGTCCGTACTTGAGCAACGCCTGACGCGCATATTCGGAACAAGTGGGAGTGAAACGACATGAGGGCGGAGTGAACGGACTTATTATTTTCTGATAGAACACCACCGGCACAACAAGCACACATGCAAGACAATGTGACAGGAACGAAAGTATGCGTTTCAGTGCGTTCATAACTTCTCGCTGAGTCTGACAAGCAGGTTGCGCACGTGTCCTTCCACATTGGGGGTGTCGTGCAGATTGTTGTCAAGCCATATCAAAGCCAGCGCCACCGTCCTGCCGGGACGTGTCTGCATGCGGTCGAGAACTATGTGTTTGTTCTTGCGGTAGGCCTCGCGCAGCTGACGTTTCACCCTGTTGCGCTTCACGGCACGCTTGAAATGGCGTTTCGATACGCTCACAAGCACTTTGGCCTGCGGTTCGTCCTCCGACTCACGCTCTACTTCCAAATACACCATCCGTACCGGAAACGAAGTCATGGCACGGCTTCCGCCTCCGTTGAAGAGCTTGTCCATGAGCTTGCGGCTCGTTATGCGCTCCTCCTTTTTCAGTGTGAAAGCCCTGCCTGCCTGCATTGCTCCGGCGTCTTGGGATAGTTTTTACTTGTTTTTCTTAAGATAAGCCTTCAGTGCGCTTGTCATAGAAGGATGCTCGGCTGTCGGAGCCTCGAGGTCGAGAGACAATCCGTTCTCCGCAACGGCCTTGGCTGTAGCCGGTCCGAATGTGGCGATGCGCAGGCTGCCGTTCTTAAGATCGGGGAAATTCTTCTTGAAAGACTTGATACCCATCGGCGAGAAGAATACGAGCATGTCGTAGTCGAATGCCTTAACCTCTTCCTCCGTGAAGTCGTTGCTCACAGTGCGGTACATCACACATTCGGTGTGTGTAAGCTTCTTGGAATCAAGCAGATTCTTCACATCGTCGTTGTGAACCTCGCTCATCGGAACAAGATATTTCTCTCCCTTGTGCTTCACCATGGTGGGCAACAGATCGTTTATCTTGCCTGTGGTTCCGAAGAACACCTTACGCTTGCGATACTGCACGTACTTCTGTATGTAGAGAGCAATGGTCTCTGTGACACAGAAATACTTCATGTCTTCAGGTATCTCCACACGCATTTCCTTTGCCAGCTTGAAGAAATTGTCTATGGCATGACGCGATGTGAAGACGATAGCTGTATAGTCGAGGATATTTATCTTCTGCTGACTGAACTCTTTCGAGCTCAGTCCTTCGACTTTAATGAACGGTCTGAACACAAGCTCCACGTTAAATTCCTTGGCTATATCGTAATAAGGAGATTTCTCGCTTGTCGGTTGGGGTTGAGATATTAAAATCTTCTTTATCATCTTTGGTTTATTAGAAATTCACTTTCAAATAATCGCTCGTCATGACCAGAATGCCGAGCAAAGCAAACACTGGCATTATTTCCAGGGCACAAAAGTACAAAAAAAATTGCACAAAGGATTCCCTGCGTCGAAAAAAGATGTTATAAATCTTATAAAATGACAGTATTTTAGACAATATCAAGACAACTGATGTCAATATGAGCGTGTTGCCGACAGAAAAGCCGAAGTAAGTCTGAAGGAGCACTACAGGCAGCAGACACTGCCCTTCTATGGACATGATGAACAGCAACGACTTCATCCAAGACTCGTTGCGGCGACGGCTGAAGAACACCATGCCGCACAGCCATTGCAGCAACATCTTGAGCATGACGTAGACAACGAATATCACAAAGAACACACCGATGACCACATACTGGTCGACCACGAACGTGTCTGTGACATAAGTCTGGACGTAGAAGAACGTGACGAGCGACAGCAGAAGACACGTCTGCAACATGAGAAAGAACTGAAAGCGCAGCTCGGTGGACGTTTCCGTGAGCGCTTCCGCATCGTCGCGGCTGGCGCGGAAGAACTTGCGAGCCTGACGCGACATGAAGTCACGCGACTTGGAGAAGGCTATCGCGCCGAAGATGAAACATGCCAGCAGCAGCGCCGTGATGAGATCGTCGCGACCTATGCTGTATGGCACCGGATCGCCAGCCACTCCCGGCAGTCCGCCATAAAGGTCGGGATCGAAGCAAGGTTTGCCGGTGAAGTAAGATTCTCGATAAAGTGAGTTGAGCGTAAGGTCTTCCATGCTCTCCTGCTGCTTGTATCCGGGCAGCGTGAGCGTGTCGGGACGTGTGCTCGGCGCCACTATTACAGGCTCGAAATTGGCGCTCACGGCCGAGTCCTGCTGTGCTGGCGTGGCATCGGCCGGCAACCGGTCGAGCACCTGCTTCACAGTAAGATGGCGTGTATGTGCGGCGACGTCCAGACTGTCCGCCGTGCCTGCCGCATGCCGTATGGAGTCGGCCTGCTCTGTTGTCATAATGGTCTTAATATGCTTATAATACTGTTATGTGGCGCGGCACGGCCTGTTGCAGGCCGTCGCCGCGTGCCGGACATCATTTCAGTCCGAATGTCTCCTTTATCATGTCCACCTTGTCAAGCTTCTCCCAAGTGAAGAGTTCCACCTTGACGGTGCGTGTGGGATGATAGTGACTGGTGAAGGTCTTCTCCACAACTTCATTCTTACGTCCCATGTGTCCGTAGGCAGCAGTCTCTAGGAACATCGGCTGACGCAGCTTGAGTGTGCGCTCTATGGCTTTCGGACGGAGGTCGAACATGCGTCCTATTGCCGTAGCTATCTCACCGTCGGTCATGTTCACGTGGCTGCGTCCGTAGGTATTGACGTATATGCTTACAGGACGTGCAACGCCGATGGCATAACTTATCTGTACGAGCATCTCGTCGGCAACGCCCGCTGCCACCATGTTCTTGGCTATGTAGCGTGCGGCGTAGGCTGCCGAACGGTCCACCTTGCTCGAGTCCTTGCCCGAGAAGGCACCTCCACCGTGTGCACCCTTGCCTCCGTAAGTGTCGACAATGATCTTGCGTCCGGTTAGTCCGGTGTCGCCATGAGGGCCACCGATTACGAACTTACCGGTAGGATTGACGTAGTATTTTATGTCGTCGCCGAATAGTGCGAGCACCTTCTCCGACTGTATCTGTGCCTTAACGCGCGGCATGAGGATGTTCTTCACGTCGCTCTCTATGGTTGCGAGCATACGCTCATCGTCCTCGTCGAACGGATCATGCTGTGTAGATACGACGATGGTGTCTATGCGCTGCGGCACGCCGTCGTCCGAATATTCCACCGTAACCTGGCTTTTCGAGTCGGGTCTGAGATATGTCATCTCCTTGCCCTCCTTGCGTATGTCGGCCAGTGTGCGCATGATGAGCTGCGCAAGGTCGAGCGCCACAGGCATGTAATTCTCCGTTTCGTTGGTAGCATAGCCGAACATCATTCCCTGGTCGCCGGCTCCCTGCTCCTCGTCGTCCTCACGGCTCACACCGCGATTGATGTCGTCGCTCTGCTCGTGTATGGCAGTAAAGATACCGCATGAGTCGCCGTCGAACTGATATTCCGACTTGGTGTAGCCAATGCGTTTGATGGTCTTGCGCGCCACCGTCTGCAGGTCGATGTAGGCTTCAGAGCGCACCTCGCCCATGATTACCACCTGTCCGGTGGTCACAAAAGTCTCGATAGCACAATGCGCCTGCTCGTCGTATGCCAGAAACTGGTCGAGCAGCGCGTCCGATATCTGATCGGCCACCTTGTCGGGGTGTCCCTCAGACACTGATTCTGATGAAAAGAGATAACTCATTTTTGTTGTTTTTATTTTATGTGAGGCAAGAAATGCTCCTCACTGCAAGACACTACCGCATGGCTCAATCAAACCGATTCCGCCGTTTTAGCATTTTTTTTCGTGGTTGCAAGCAGCCAAATTCTTCCACACTGTTTTACTTACTGTTTTATAATCTTCGCGAAAACGCATGCAAAATTATACATTATTTCCAACATGGGCAAATTCTTATTTCTTATTTTTCCTTAACCGCCCGTTATCTTGTATTAAGCTCGCGGAAACGCCACTCAAAGGCGATCATGGAGCAAGAAACAGAATGTATAAATATGCAACCGTGCTGCATGAAAAATGAATAAATCTACCCCGTGACCCTCTGAGAATCGTTTATTTGCGGGCAACAGTCTCTTCGGTCGCAAATTCGCGAGTTTTGAGAGGGTTGCGCAAGTAACTGTCTGTCAGAGGTTTGCACATTCCGGCAATCCGAAGGACACCGCATGGCACCGCGAAACGGCCCGTATCATGCAACGATATGGCCCATATCAGGCCCTGATATGCTCAATATCACACCATTAAACAGCCTATTTCGCAGGGCGGAAAGGGCCGTTCCGCAGAGCCGTCTGAATTTTTATGTCTTACGGAAAGAAAAACACGGCTGCCCGTGAAAGAAACATCCGGCTGATAAAGCCCGTATCGCCGCGCTCCGTTTTCTATTTCGAGAATTTATTTTGTCAAAACTTTTTACTGTCGGAATTGCATAAATATACAAATCCGGGACAATATGCCGTTATCCGACATGCTCGGCATAACGACATGTCATAGGCCGTTCACACCTGAAATAAGGGCATAAAAAAACCGGACGCTGCATGATGAAAAGCGCCCGGACGTTACAGCCGGCTATGCATAACGCACCACCGGACCGCACCGTGTCATGTCGCCGACGGTGTACGGCGACGTCAATCATGTCAGTTGAGGAACACAACCTTCTTCGGGTTCTGACCTCCCGAAGCGAATTTGCCCACGTAGTCGCCGTCTGCATCGAAGTGATAGACAGTGCCGTCACCCCAGATGAAGTTGGTTGTGCATACGTAAATGTCGCCAGTGATGTCGCTCACGCTTATGCCGTAGGTGGTAGAATTCTTCAAATCCTCAGGCATATTCTTCAGCACGTCGGTCTTTGTGGCACCTGTCTTCAGGTCGTATGAGCTCACCTCTGTCGTGCCGGAGTAAGGCTGTGTGGTGTAGTCGGTTGTGGTGTTGACAATATAGAGCGTGTTGCCGCGGCCTGCTATGTGTGTGCCGTGACCTATCTCTGTGCACTCGCCTGTCTTCGGATCATACAGCTGAACAGGGTTTGTGTACTGTGTGTAGTCGGCCGAACCATATCCGCACACAACAATCTTGCCGCCGGTTGCTATCACGCTCAGCGGATTGGTCATCACCTCCACGTGCTCGGCAGTGTCGAAACTCTTCTCGTCGATTATGGACATGCGGTTGTCATAACCCCATCCTGAATTTACGCAATAAATCTTACCGTCGAGCACTGTCACCTGTTCCGGGTTCTGGCCCACCTGCACAGAGCCCTTGTACTCGAGCGTATTGGCGTCGAGACGGCTCACGTAGCCACCGTAGGATGTGACGTAGATGTAGCCCGAACCGGCAGCCAGGTTGCGCACCTGTCCCAGGTCTGTTCTGTCGGCAAACGAGATGCGTGCCTCTTCCTTGCCCACACCGTTGAGCTTCACAACGTAGTTGGAGTTGTATACCACCATGTACAGATTGCCTTTGTATGTGATGACGTCCTGTCCGGTGTCGCCTATCTTGCGGCCGTTCTGTATCTCGTAGATATCGGTTGTCTTGTCACCATACATCTGGTCAGTGGCAAAGTTGAAGCAGCACAGATGTGAATTGTTCTCACCATAGGAACCCTCGTTGAGCACGAAGCCGCGTGTGCGGGCCAGTTCTATCTGCGAACCCTCGTCCTCCCACGACCAGTCGTCCTCGTTGTCGTCACAAGCTGTGAACAGAGCGGCCAGTGCCAGCATGCACAGCGGGGCCGCTTTCATTCTCAATAGTTTCATTATTTCCATTTTGTTTTGTTGTTATGTTATTGATGTTTGGTTCATGTTGTCCTGCCGTTCCGTCCTGTGTCAGAAACTGACTGTGGCGGTCACCTCCACCGACCGGCCCGGCATGGGATAGTATCTTATCACCTCGTAGCGCTCATCGGTCAGATTGCGCACCGAAGCCTGGAGCATTGCCGACCATCGTCTGAACTTCAGTTCGCGCGAGACAGACAGCGTGTGCTCCGCATAACCGTCTATCTCATACTCCGACGTGTTCTGCTGCATGGCGTAACGGCTGCCGCACATCTGCACGGTGTAGGCCACATCGAGCCACGGGGTGAGGATGGTCAGCACGGCATTGCCCGAATGACGCGGGGTGTATGGTATCTGGTTCTTATAGTAGATGGATGCGGGGTCGGTCACATCGAGCGCCTCCTGCAACATGTACGACGCACTGAGCTCGGCGGCAAAACCGCGCAACGGCTCCATGCGCGCGGCCATAGTGGCGTTCAGTCCGTTTATCCTCACGCGACCGAAGTTGGCCATCTTCCACACGTAAAGCGTCGGGAAAGCCACTATCTTGTCCTTCACGTCGTTGTGATAGACGTCGGCCGTGAGTGTGACATAGGCCAGCCAACCCATCCGACGGCTTGTCCATGTGAGTCCGATGTTGTACTCGTCGGCCTTCTCGGGCTTCAGTGTGACGGTGCCGCTCTGGCCGTAGTACAGGTCGTTGAACGTAGGCAGGCGGAACATATGCTTATACATCGCCCTGAAATAGAGGGCCTCATTCTTCAGCAGACGAAGCGAGAAGGCTGCCGATGGCGACAGCTGGCGGCGGTCGGCGGGGCGGTCGCCGTGCTCCACATGCTCGGTAGCCCATGTCGCTACGACGTTTGCGCCTATCTCGACACGGCCCGAGGCATAGCGCGCGGCAAGGGCAGTGAGCGACGTCAGACGGCGCGGGTCGGCAGGATTTTCGGCGTTCGAGCGCAGGGTATTGACGAAAGCGTCCTCAGCCAACGACAGCGACAGGCCCTTGAGCGGGAACCATCCCAGCGTGGCGGAGCCGTAATATTCGCTCTGACGGTAGGTCTCGACATAACGCCCTGTGGGATATTTCACGTCGGTGTCCGTGTAGCGGTTCCACGAATTCACGTATTTCGCACGCGCCTCCAGCTTCAACCGGCTGCCGAGATTCTGTCCATAGACCGCCTGTGTGAAGAATTCCTCGTCCCACATGCGTTCGTGCGACTTCTTTGTATTATAGAGTATGACGGCTCCGGGCAGTCCGCGCGACGAGCTGAACCACTGCGCCTTCACGTCCAGATGGCCGTCGCGGGGCAGCAGCGCATACACATTGGCCTCGCCTTGCCATGAATATATGTCGGTGTTGAAGCGCTTGTCGGTGAGCTTCTCCGAGCCATTTGGCAGCTCATATGGATAGTGTCCGTCGGCACGCATGTATGTTCCGTCGAGCGAGAACATGAGCTTCTCGTTCAGTCTCTGCCAGTAGCGCAACTGTGGAGCGACGAGTCCCCAGCTTCCGGCACGCACTCTGGTACGCAGCGACCAGTCGCGTCCGTCGGCGAAGACGGGTTTGCGACTCACTATCGAGAGCACTGCCGCCGATGCATAGTGGCGCGCCGGCTGCATTACGTCGTCGTCCTCGCCTATTGTGAGCGTCACGTTCTGCACGTTGTCTGTGGCAAAACGGCTCAGGTCTATCTGTCCGGCCTGGGTGTTGCTCACCGTTACGCCGTCGTAGCTCACGGCTGTATGGTTGGCGCCGAGGTTGCGCACAGACACTGTCTTCATGCCTCCTATGCCGCCATAATCCCTCACGTTGGCGCCGGCAAAGCGTTTCACAGCGTCGGAAAGGGTGTATATGCCTGCCCGTTCCAGCTCGTCACCCTCAAGCATCTGGGTGGGACGGGCCGAACGTACGGTGCGGTCGATGCGCCGGGTGGTCACCTCCACTCCGTCGATGTGTCTCACACCGCCGGTCAGGGAATCTGACGGCGACTGTGCACTGACGGCAACGGCGGCCGCAGCAAGCGCGGCGGAAAGCACAAGTCTCTTCATATCTTGACGATAAAACAGGACATTTCGCGCAGTCTTCCTCGAGACCGCATGAAACAGTTTTGACAATTGAAGGCAGGTCTTCTGACTCGCAGTCCGGACGCGAACGCCTTCCCGGTGAATTGCCAGTGGCTCGTTGTTCGCTCCTGATAAGGACTGCTCACAGCAGCGGGACTGTCGGAGACTCTCACTCCGTTCCCTTTTCATCGCGCCGAGGGCGCGAACCTTTCAACGATGCAAATATACATAATTTAACCGGAATATGTATAGCCGGAACTGAAAAAGTTGGCCGCAACGTGACATTGACGGTTAAGCAGAAACCCGGTGGAACAGTTTTTCAACAAAAGACTTAGGTTTCAATCCCGCACAGGTGCTGCCGCCTTATGCCGGAGGAGGACAATATGGCGCACTTTCATATTTTCAGCATCCCTCGGTTTTTCCGGCCGGGTTTTCTGTTCTACCCCGAAAAATAAGCGAGAATTTGCGGGCCGACTCTCCGTCGGACGCAAATACGCGAGAAATAAGAGAATATTATAAAACACTGGACATCAAAGGTTTATACGCAAGAGAGATTTTTCTGACACGCGAAAAACACCATATCGGCACGTGATATGGCCCATATCAGGCCATGATATGCATAATATCACACCATGATATGGACGAAAACAGAGGCTGAAACAGGCATAATCGGAATGTAATATGAATTATCCTGGATTACTAAACAGGGTATACGATAAGGCACCAAAGCCTGAACAGGCCTTTATGATAGCGTATTTAACATTTCTTTACATCTCTTTTGCGAAAAATTTTTGTCAAAAAAAAGTCAAGAAAAACTGTAAGTACGCCGCCTGAGTTTTCTTTAAAAACCCTTATATCATGCGTGAGAAGAAATACGGAAAACATGCGTCGGTTTTGCGTTAATGATGTGTCGGTTGCGGCGGCGCGGATGTGTCAATTGCGTAAAGGAACGCCAGCCACAGTCCATGCGGCATTTTTCATCCTCCACAGAACGACACGCCTCACATTTACGCAGAGCGTACCGACACCTCACCCTGCCGCCGGCAACCGACACAGGCAGGCTGTCCGACAACACACTGCGGGCGGGACGGCCGGCATAATGTGCCACTCTCCGTCCCGCCCGCAGCAGTATCGCAAGGCGCGAAAAGTCATTTCATGAATTGTGAAGCATCAGGCCTCTCTCTGGCGTGTGCCCATACGCACCTCGACAACATTAACAACGTAGTCGGCAAGCTTCTCACACTCGCTCACGATATCCATATACATGGTTCCGATGGCGTATGTGTACTTGTGATCGTTCACGTCGTTGATGTTCTGACTCTTGAGTTGTGTGCGGTAGTTGTTTATTTCGTTCTCGATGTTGAACGAACGGTTGACGTCAAGATTGTCCTTACGTCCCGACACGATGACGTTCATCTGAGTGAGGCTGTCGTTGGTAAGACTGAACATCTGATGCAGATGCTGATACTGCTCCTCGGTGAAGTCTTCCTTGCCTTTTATCTTGCGGTTGATGGTGCGGGCTATGTTGTAGCAGCTGTCGCCGATGCTCTCAATCTCAGAAATCTCACGCAGCATGGCGCGTATCTTTGCCTTCGTGTCGTCGCTCAGGTGGGCGTTGCTCACGCTGTCGAGATATTTGGCAATCTCAATCTCCATGTTGTCACTGATGGTCTCGTATTTCTCGATGCGTGCAAAGAGCTTTGCGAAGTCGGCGTCGTTATTGGTTTCGAGCAGGTCGCGCACCATAGAGAACATGCGCTGTATGCGCTCTGCAAACGAGGTTATCTCCTTACGTGCCTCAAGCACAGAGAGCTCCGGTGTCTGCATGATACCGCTGCTGATGAAACGCAGGCGGAAGTCCTCGTCCTCGTCGCGGCGCGAAGGCTTTATCATCTTGCACACCACCTTCTCCATCTGCGGTATGAACCATATGAGAAGGAACGTGTTGCATACGTTGAACATGGTATGGAACATGGCAAGTACTATCGACAGCTTCTGTGCGCCAACGTTTCCGTCAGCCGGATTGTAGTCGACAATAGAGCAGACCATATTTACAAACGGATAGAAGAATACGAGAACCCAGATAACACCGAACACGTTGAACATGAGATGTGCCAGTGCGGCGCGGCGGGCCTGGGTGTTGGCGCCGAGTGCTGCAAGGTTTGCAGTGACGGTGGTGCCGATGTTCTCACCCATGACAAGGGCGATACCTAGATATATTGGAAGCACGCCGGTGGAGCACAACAGGATGGTTATGGCCATGACGGCGGCCGATGACTGCACGATACACGTTATCACCGTGCCTATAAGAAGGAATGCAATGATGGTGAGATAGCTGCTTGTGTCGAACGACTTGAAGAATTCCACAAGTTCGGGATTGTTGTCGAGCTGCAGCTCCTTGCCCGCCTGACTGAGCAGAACAAGGCTGAAGAACATGAAGGCTATACCGAAAAGGAAGTCGCCTATGTAGCGGTGGCGCCGCGTATAGATGAGCACAAGGCCGACTATAAACGCCGGAAAGACAAAGTCGATGAGGTTAACGGAGAATCCGAGACTCATGATCCATGCCGTAAGCGTGGTGCCGATGTTGGCTCCCATGATGACGGAGATGGCCTGGGCAAGCGTCAGCAGACCGGCATTGACAAACGAGACGGTCATCACCGTGGTGGCCGACGAGGACTGTACGGCGCACGTTATGAACGTTCCGGTGAGCATACCGGTGAAACGGTTGGTGGTCATGGCGCCGAGGATATGGCGCAACTGCGATCCGGCCATCTTCTGCAAGGCTTCACTCATTACTTTCATGCCATAGATCAGAAGTGCCAAAGAACCGATAATCTTCAAAAAAATACTAAAATAATCCGGCGTTACCATATGTAAATGTTATGATTGTTCAATGATGGTATCTACTTTCTGAAAAATAAATTATCTTTACGTTCGCAATAACTTAAACCCTTTTCGGATATGAAACAGAAGTTACAAATACGTTGCAAAAATAATAAAAAAACTTTAACAGCAGAAATAGGAAGTACACTTTCTGACATTTTTAATGAATATAAAATGCATATGCCCTACGGCCCTGTGAGCGCGAAGGTGAACAACAAAGTGGAAGGCATGCACTACCGTGTGTACAACAACAAGGACGTGGAGTTTCTCGACCTTTATTCGGCGTCGGGTTCGAGAGCCTACACACGCACACTTTTCTTCGTATTATGCAAGGCAGTGCACGACATTTTCCCCGACGGCAGCGTGGTGATAGACATCCCCGTGAGCAACGGATACTACTGCGACCTACAGATAGGAAGGGCCGTCACACTGCAGGACGTGGAACATCTGCGCTCACACATGCAGGAGATAATAGACCGCGCGCTGCCCATCCACCGGCACGAGGCACCCACAGAGGAGGCAATAGAGATGTTCAGAAAGCTCGGAACGCACTCTAAAGTGACTCTGCTCAAGACAATAGGAAACATCTACACCACATATTATGAGATAGACGGATACGTGGACTACTTCTACGGAACAATGCTCACCAATACATCACAGCTCTATCTCTTCGGACTGGAGAAGTATTACGACGGACTGCTGCTGCGCATCCCATCGACCGACGACCCGTCGAGGTTGGGCGAACTGACACGTCAGGACAAGATGTTCGAGATATTCCAGGAACACCACCGCTGGCAGAACCTGCTGGGCATAGGCACCGTAGGCACATTCAACGAGGCTGTGGCGCACGGCCGCACCAACGACATCATAAACATATCGGAGGCTCTACAGGAGAAGAAGATATCGCGTATAGCCGACGAGATTGCCGGACGCAAGGGCGTAAAGGTAGTGCTCATCTCAGGACCTTCATCGAGCGGAAAGACCACAACGTGCAAACGACTGTCCATACAACTGCTCACCAACGGCATAAAACCTGTGCCCATATCGCTCGACGACTACTTTGTCGACCGCGAGCTGACACCAAAGGACGACAAGGGCGAGTACGACTACGAAAGTCTTTACGCCCTCAACCTGCCGCTGCTCAACCAACAGCTCAAAGCACTTTTCAACGGTGAGGAAGTGGAACTGCCTAAATACAACTTCCAGACAGGAAAGAGCGAGCGCAGCGGACGACGCATGAGACTGGAGGAAAACGAGATTCTCGTCGTAGAAGGAATACACGCGCTCAACCCCGAACTGACGGCACACATACCCGAGGAGCAGAAGTTCCGCGTATATGCGTCGGCTCTCACCACCATATTGCTCGACACTCACAACTACATACCCACCACCGACAACCGTCTGCTGCGCCGCATCATACGCGACTACAAGTATCGCGGAGTGAGCGCACGCGAGACAATACGCCGGTGGCCGAGCGTACGCGCCGGCGAGAACAAGTGGATATTCCCCTATCAGGAGAACGCCGACGCCATGTTCAACACGGCAATGATATACGAGCTGGCCGTAATAAAGAGCCAGGCCGAACCGCTACTCGAGCTCGTACCTGAGAACTGCGACGAGTACGCCGAGGCCTACCGTCTGCGCAAATTCCTGCGCTACTTCACACCGGTGCGCTACAACACCCTGCCCTCCACTTCGCTCCTGCGCGAGTTCCTGGGCGGAAGCTCGTTCAGGTATTAAATATCAAATCTGTATATTTATAATATTTAAAAGATCATTTTATACGAAATGGAAGTATTATCTATTTGCTAATATTTGTAAACGAAATATAACAAATGCTTTCATGACTAATGTAATTGAAAAAAATTGATAATTTTGTGTCATACCTCGGAGTAGGAATAACATACAATTCGAAATATAAAGGAACAAGTATTCCATACTTTTCTATTTATATTTAAATGTATGAGTTCTGAAAAATCAGAAATGAGGTGGGCATGTAAAAATGGCGTTTGCTTTAACGCATTATTCTTGACACACTGGAATCTCGCAAATTCAAAGTATCAGTCAAGAATAGCAGAGCAGATTGTCACGAGATGTGTACAAATTTAACATTCCTATATCGCCATAACACTATTATCCATTGGAGATAGTGTTAATGGCATATAGAAATGTTTGTCCATATCGGCGTGGAACTGTTCTTCGTTGTTCTGCTGATATGGGCGATGCGAGAGCCTCAGTGTGTGGGATTGCGAGGAATCATGTTTTCCACGCTTTTTCATGCACAAAAATTATTTAGTTTAATTAACACACATCCGGATCTGGAAAAACCGGATGCACATCTACTCTAATGGCGAAACATGATACACATGTATGCAAACTAACATTTATTTCAGAATCTATGGAGAAATATACGTTGTTGATCTTGCACAAACAATGTACTTCAAAACTGAAGATCATTACACACACGTATATTATTTATCCGGCACACACTTTATGATACCATTCGGACTGCAAGACATCGAAACAGAAATATCCAACAAGACAGAGCACTGCAAATATTTTATACGTTCAGGAAGGAAACACATTTTAAATACGAAGCATATTTTTCATATTAATACAATAAAGCAAATTGTCATGATATCTGATAATCAGGGCACAATACACACCATAAATCTTCCTAAAAACGCATTGAAAATTTTAATAAAATCATTTTATTGTCAAAAATAAGATAAATAACGAACATATAATATATCGGGCAACTGCCGGAAAAACACACATTTTTACCACATAAACACGAAACCGGTACGATCAGACATTAAGCCATATCAACAAAACAAACACATTAAAAACACATAACATCTAATTCTATGTTTTCAACTCACGAAAATAAATACGCTGTTCACGAATAACACTTCCAAGCGCAATGCATCCACACCGGATTGCTGTTAACTTTGTCCATAAATTTGTACGAATTATACACATCTTGTATGCAAACTAAAGTTTATTTCAGAATCTATGGAGAAATGTACGTTGTTGACCTAAATCTGACAATGTATTTCAAGGCTGATGACCATTATACACACGTATATTATTCGTCCGGCACCCACTTTATGATACCGTTCGGACTGTCAAAAGTTGAAATAGAAATATCATCCAATATAGAATACGGTCAATATTTCATACGGTCAGGAAGAACTTACATCATAAATATAAAACAGATATTCCACATCAATACAATCAAACAGATTGTCGTCATATCAGACAATCTAGGAGCAGCACATACCATAAGACTTCCTAAAAACGCATTAAGAACATTAATGGACTCGCTCAACTGTCCTAAATAATATAAAAGGTATATGACTGGGAAATAACAATTCAGATAATAATGCACTTAATTATACAATATAATTTATGAAGCCTTCATTATCTGATAATTACTCTTTTCTACATAATAAAAAGACTATACAAACATCTTATTGGTTCCCGTATTTTCAGTTCACGAAAATAACGACGCAGTTCACGAATAGCATCTCCAAACGCAATGCATCCACACTGGATTGTAGCTAATTTTGTCTACAAATTGTACACATGCAGCCTACATATTCTTACTGATGTAAGGACAATATTAATGAATGAAAATTCAAACCAAATAATGAAAATTAAACTAAAGAATTAGAGTTATGAGAAAAAATGTACTGGTTTCTATTCTCGCGATGACCTCTGCCTCTACGCTGACGTCATGGGCCGACGCGAATGTAGATCAATCAAGACAGATGTAAGCGACTGGCAAGGCGCTGAAACGGGCGTATCGATTGATGATAAAGGCATCATCGTCTCACAGAACGGAGCTGCCATATCGCAGAACATCGGAAAGCTTGTAAAAGGAAGCTACAAGATCACTACAACTACGGCAGAAAACGTCAAAATACTTATAAACGGCAAAGCGCTGGATAATGGTATGTTTGAAGTAACAGCTGAGGAAGAAGACATCGTCATCAGCCTGGAAGCCGTGGAAGGCGGCAAAGAGTACAAGGTGGGCGGACTGAAACTGATGCTGGACTTCGATTTCGCACCGCTCCGTACCGAACTCTCAAACAAGTTGACAGAAATAATCAATAAGATTGACAACAGAGACGAGAATTATCAGAAACTTTATGATAAGGCAATGAGTCTTTCTACTGTGGTCAACAATCTTAAAGACGAAGAGGGAACAGACGACAAAAACGCATACAATGTATATAAAGAATACGCGCTTTACAAAGGCGACGCTTCAAATCTTCATGTACAAATAGACGAGCTCGAGGCAGAGGTCAACAGTGCAGCAGATAACACTGCGGCTTACAACAACGCTGTAGCAGCATACAATCGACAGAAAACAGCGTTTGATGACGTAGCCAAGAAGCTGGAAGGCATAACAGACGGCGACAGCAAGACTTATGTAGAAGGTATTACTGCTGCAGCCAAAGAAGCCGTAACAGAAGCTCTGGATAAGTTCAAAAATGATGCAGAAGCTGCTAAAGGAGATGGAACGGCGGCGGAAATATGCAACGAGGAAGCTATAAACAACTTCACAACTGAAGTCAGCAAACTTATCAATGACTATTCTGTTGCCATAGACAATGCCAAGGCCAACCACGAGGCTTATGTCAGAATAAACAACTGTATAACCAACCTCAGAAACACGTATAACGAAAGTCTTACACAAATATACAATGAAGTGAAAGACGATCCGGACGTTTACGCTGACATGCGTGAGGCTGCACAGACCGAGCTCAACCAGATAAATGCCAAAATTACAAAAATAGAAGAACAGAATGGTACGCCGGAGAATCACGAAGGTTCGCTGGAGTTGGAGAATGGCCTCGGAAATAATTGGGATGTAACATTACACAATGAAATAACAGGGGTAACAGGTAAATATCTCGAAAAGGCGTATGAATTGAAAGACATATATGCAAATGCCAAGGCAAAGCTGCGCGGAGTAAAAACTGAATACGATAACCTCGGAAAGATACAGGCTATCAAGGACAAGCATCTCGACGCTTATAACGCCATCGGCACCGCCATCGAGACTCTCCGCACAAAGATAGAAGACAACAACACGAAGCACGTTGTAGCCGATTATACCCAGGACTTCAATGTTATAAATGGCAAAATTGCGTCTTTGAAAGAAACAGCAGACAAAGACATTAAAAACTATGACGCATACAATGCCGTAACAACAAAGGTAGGTGAAAAAGAAACAAGCCTTACTGAAGCAATAAAGACTGTAAATGCTCTTACCGATGAAACATACAGCAACGAAGGCAAATACGCAGCCACGGAAAAAGCCGTAACCGATGCCATCGGTGTCATTTCCGGAGATGCACTTAATGCTTTCAAAGAAGGTACATGTAAAGAAACCGACTTTGATGCTGCTTTTGTTGAAGTGGATAAAATGATAGCTGATTACATCGCAAACGCAGAAACAGCAAAAGAAAACTACCTGAATGTTCAGACTGCACTCGCTTCTTATAAAGCCACACTCGATGAACTTCGCGAGGTTGTAACCAATCCTGCCGTAACAGTAGGTACAAGCGGTAAGACATACGGTAGCTATATTGACGAATTCCAGACTGTCATCTCTGCTATAGAAGGTTTCATGACTACAGCTTCTACAAGCACCGACGACGCCTACAACAAGGCTTTGACTGACGCATTCGCCAAAACAGACGCTGCCGAAACCAAAACTCTTGCTAATGTAGTTGCAGGACTGAAGGATTCTTATGCCCAGGACAAAGAGGACTACGACAATAACATGGCCTCTCAGGCTGTGGATAAACTGGTTGCATATATTAATACTCTCATCGAAAATGCCACTACAACACTCAACGATATCAGTGCCGAAGGTAAGGAAAGTGCCAATATAGAAAAACAAAAAGCTGAGATACAGGCTCGTATCGCAGAGCAGAACGCAGCCAAAGAACAGGCAGCTGAAATGACAGACAAGACTGCTGCAATGGCAGAACTTCAGAAGATTCAGGAAGAAATCGGCAAAATCAACACTGATATCTCCACCCTGGACAAAGCTGCTAAGGCCGCTCAGGCACACTTCGAAGCAAACAAAACAAAATACAACGAAGCCATCAATACTATCAACGGACTGAAGACCGGTGATATCAAGACAACCGATCCACTTCGTCAAACTGAGTTCAATAACAAGAAAACAGCCATCGAAACAGAGATCGCAGCCTTGAGAGCAGAGCTCAATACAGCTAATACTGAGGAAAGTGTTGCCGACAAGTGGGCTTCTACAGAAGATGCAACGGGATTCGGTGACAAACTCGCTGCTTTGAAAACGAAAGTCTCTGAAGCGACAGACGCCGCAAAAGCTTCCGATGCCAACTATAAAGCATATACCGAGATTAAGACTGAATACGATGGATTTGACTTTGACGGCATAATAGCAAAAGCCAAGAACGAAATAAATACCTTGTATAAAGAAAACGTCACTCCTTATACAGAAGCAAGAGAACACTATACAGGTGATGGCGGTGTTATCAGCAAACTGGAAGGTGAGAAAGACAGCACATGGGCTGAAGTTGAGAAGTCTTACAAAGACAAAGACAAATACGACTGTGTCAGCCAGAAAGAGGATTATATCAATAGTTTGACATCAATAAAAGATGACATAAATGCTGTGCCGGCAGATGCCAAGAAGAACTACGACAACTACGGTACACTGTCAGGTTCTCTCTCAAATGCTGAAGAAACAAGAGCCGAAGAATTCGAACGTATCGCCAAGGAAGACCAGACTTCTGCTGCACAAGTCTATCTTGAAGCCCTTACAAAGGTTGGCGAGGACATCGCAGAACTCAAGAATGAGATTGACAACAATTTCAAATCAGGAACGTATTCTGCCCAGAATGAGTTCTCAGAGTCAAACTTGAGCATTAAAGATATCAACGATCGTATCACTGAAATATCCACTAATCAGAAGGGCGGAATTGATGAAGCAATAAAAGCAGACAATGACAAGCGACTTGAAGCCATCAATAACGCACTCTCTACTGCAAGACACGAATATAGCAATGCCATCACAACAATAAACGAATTCGGCACACTTACCGATCCGGAACTTGTTGATGCTGCCAAGAAAGCCATATCTGAGGCTAACAATGCTCTGAGCGGCATACTGAAGGAACTGCGCGATATTGAGACAGAGGCAACGGATAAGTACAGAGACTGCACTCTGAACGGAGAGCTCTTCGATATAGAAGAGACATACAAGGCAAGCATAGAGAAGATAACAAAAGACATAAAGGCAACGGTAACCGGCATAGTCAACAACGTGTACGACGGCAACAGCCTTGGCAATCTGGCTCTGACTAAGTTCAATGCTGTATTCAATGAGGTTTCTGACGAATACGATAACATTTACAATGTCGCTCTCGCCGGATATGCTGAAGAGTCGAAACAGAGTTCTAAATCACTTAAAGAGGCTAAGAGTATCATTGATGACGCAGCTAAAGCATCACAGAAAGATCTCTTGGTTCTTGAGCTCGACACTCAGATAAAAAAGCTCAACCGTGTAGCAGGCCTGCTGACTTCAGGTAAGGAGGAAGCATCCGCAACCGAATGGAACAGCCTTTACACAGCAGCAATGGACGCAGCTGATGCTCATCTTGCAGACCTCAACAAGTTCGGATATGTGAACGATGCAGATGGAAAAACCAAGCAAATATACATCGACAGATACAATGCCGTTGTAGCAGAAATGAACAGATTGAACACCGAAGCTGAAGCAGCAGAGGAGAAAAATAGCCTGTTCGCCGCTATGACTGCCACTGTCAACGGTCTGAAGGATGCTATCAGCGTACAGACAGCCAATGCATTAGCCATATACAATGAAGCAAAGAACGCATCGGCAGAAAACGATGTCAACATCGCAGCATACAACTATATAAAGACATTGCTGGCTGGAGTACAGGCCGAAATAGATGCTTTCAACGCATTCATTGCCGACTATACCATTACTGATGAGGTTTCCGCAGATGCAATACAGAATGGTCTGACATACGAAGAAACACTGCTTGAGGAATATGACCTCATATTTGGGTGGTGCGAAGTCAATAAGCCAGCCTACGAAGACTATGCTCAAACAGCTAAATCTGACATCGGACAAAAATATGTACAGGCAAATAACACAGAGCAACAGAATCTGTTGAACGAGATAGCAACACTCAAAGCCGACCAGAACAAAGCCGCAGATGCTGTTATTAAAGAACCGGATGAGGTGAAAGACAAAGTGGATGCTTATCTCACAAAGATCAACGATCTCAATAACGAGATTTCCGATTACGACTGGACTGAGGTATTCGATAATGCCGAATTCGACTGGAGCAACGAAGAGGCAAAGAAAAAGATCAAGGACACATTCCTCGGATTTGCAGGAAGAATGGCTCAGATACGTTCAGAGCTGTCCAAGTATTACGGAAAAGGAGTAAATGTCGAGAGCAAAGTTCTCGGCGAGCTCAACGATGCGCTGAACGACGCAAGAATACTCCAGCAGACCGAAACTGTCGACCTGACAGCATGTCATCAGGATGTTCAGAACCTGTATGGCGACAAGCTCGCAGCCCTCGGTGCGGAGATAGAAGCAATGCAGGCAGAAATAACCAAGTATGAGCCGCAGATTCTGTTCTACGAGAACAAGCTCTCTTATGGCATCAACCAGATAACGGAGTCTCTGAAATCGCTCAGCAGTCAGATTGACAACGCACAGAAGCCGTACACAATCAACGCCGCTGCAAAGGCTCGTCTGAACGGAAAGCTTGACGATCTCAGCAGCAAGCTGGCCGGATATATGGAGGAAATCAACGCGTTCACTTACGCTGATAAAGCCGGAGCACAGGCACAGGCAGACATAATCAGCCTTTACATCGATGCCGCCAAGAATAAAATTAACGAATTCGCGGACAATGATACCCGTCTCAATGAGACCACCAGTCTTGACTATATCTTCAGTCTTGTTGGCATATCGAACGTAAGCACCGACATAGAGGCTCTCTACAAGAAGTACACCATAGAGGAGATGACCGGACAGATTGGTTCTGATAACAACCTGACCGGACTGATGTATCGCATATACAGCATACAGAACTATCTCTACGACGACAGCAAAGGAGAAGTGTTCTACGGCGACAAGAGACATGAATTGTGGACAAAGCTGAACGACATATACGGCAGAACATACTATCTCTACAACTACAACTGGCTCACTTCGAACAGCCGCTTGGTAAATCAAGACATCGACGGAACCGTTATCGACCCTGTTTACGTAGATTACATGACCGAGGCACTGCCTAAGATCAAGAATAAGATAGACGAACTGAACGGTGAACTCGACGCTCTCAAAGCCGAGGCTGAGGACAACAAGTATGTTCCGGGCGACGTGGATGGCAACAAGGAAGTGCTCGTCGACGACTACATGACCATCATGAACTACGTGCTCGCAATCGAGACTCCTGCCACAGAGAAGCAGATGCACGCAGCCGACGTTGACGGCAACGGCGAGATAAACATCGGTGACATAACCAAAGTCATCAACATCATTCTCGGCGTACAGGACAACAGCGCAGCCCTGACACGCTCAGCAGCCGACGGTACAGACAACATCGCACTGACCGCAGACGAGACAGGCAATGCCAAGAGAGTGGCCATCAGACTGAACAGCAGCACTGCCTACGTGGGCTGCCAGCTCGACGTAAAACTCCCTTCAGGCGTGACACTGCTCGGCGAACAGCTCGGCGAACGTGCCGCAGACCACAAGCTCTACTCCAACACTCTTGCCGACGGCACTCATCGCATCGTGGTAAGCTCTATGGAAAATGCTCAGTTTGCCGACAACGGCGATGCACTCATCTATCTCGACCTGACAGGCCGCAACGCCGACCACGTCACAGTGGGCGAAGTGAAGCTTGCAGATGCAGCGGGAAGAGTCTACAGCATAGGTTCCGGCAGTGAGACAACCGGTATTGACGGTGTTGAAACCGACAAGAGCATCAAGGAAAGAATCTACTCCGTAGGCGGACAGGTGATGGACAAGATAAAGAAAGGCATCAACATCATCCGCAACTCGGACGGTTCTACACGCAAGGTCGTAAAGAAGTGATTTTGTAAGCTTTTATAATTTCATCGTCATGAAGGCGTGCGTCGCAATATGACTGTCACGCCTTCATCTTAACAGAAACATTTAATGACTTTATTTTTTTGAACTATGGTTAAGAATATTATATCCAAGCACTGCAGGCTGTTCAGGGTTCTCATGACTGTTGTCCTGACGATGACAGGCATGGGTGCCACAGCCTCAGCAGAGAACAAAGTGGAGATTGCCGGTTTCAATATCCGCTATGGAGAGACAAAACTCATCGACGTGTGTCTTTCCAACGACGACCTCATCGGAGCACTGCAGATGGACATCCACATGCCCGACGAACTGAGATGCAATCCTTCCGAACTCACACGCAACGACCAGCGCATAAGCCGCGAGAGCCATTCCATCTACATGCAGGAGCAGAATGCACGCGACGAACAGGGCCGCCGTGTGTACAAACTGCTCATTCTCCCCGTACCGTTCGAGACTGCCGACTTCGCAGGCAACAACGGAGCGCTTGTATCCTTCCCCGTAACAGCCGTAAAGGAATTTTCCGCACCGGTCGAGATTGAAGTAACCAACATCGTGGGAAGCAACAGTCACGCCGACCCGGGAACCGGTCTTTCGCCGAGATTCGACATCGCCGACTACACATGCAGCGTATCGCCCGATGCCGGACGCGTATTCTTCGAGACTGAGAAAATGGCTATGAAGACCGACGGATCGTTCAGAAAAGTGAGCGTGATGCTCAACAACAACATCACCGTAAGAGGCATGCAGGCTGTCATCACACTGCCGCAGGGAGTCACCATAGAAACAAGAGAAGGCAGCGACAAGCCTAAGTTCGAATACGGCGAGCGAGTACCGCAGAACCTCTCAATAACCTCAAGCTACGACGAAGAGGGACGTCTGCACATCATTATGACTGGCATCACCACTGAATCTATCGAAGGAAGCAATGGCATGATATTCGCCTTCAACGTAAAAGCCGACGAGAGTCTGCCTCTCACCTCGGAGATAACAATGAGCGACATCGTGCTGGCCGACAAGGACGGCAACTCGTTCCATGTAGATGACGATAACGTGAAGGTGGAACTTACAAACTCATTCATGGCGCATTATACACCGGCTATGGAAACCATAGGCTCGCTCCGCACAAAGTTTCAGGAGACAAAGGACGCCATAGACGAGCAGTGTCCGGACGTGAAGGACAGCCAGGCGATAACAGATGCCGAGAATGCTGTGGCACAGATGATAGACGATCTACAGGCAGCTGTGGAGAACGCATACAACGACTACACACTGGCCGACAGCTATGAAAGCCTCATGGCAACGGCAACAGACATAGAGGCTGCCATCACCAAACTGCTTGAGGACGCTCTGCAGGCACAGGATGACTATACCACAGGCATATCTTCAGTCACAAGCGACAAGGAGATAACAGGCATCTACTCCATCACAGGCGAGGAAGTCACAACAACAGTGAAAGGCAACGCCTACATCGTGAAATACTCAGACGGCTCTGTCAGAAAGATTTTCGTAAAATAAATAACAAGTTGCCTACGGATAAGCAGTGTGTACCACACGGGTATGCATTGCTTATCATAAAAGAAAAGCCCGCACAATCGGTATTTTTTCATAGAAGCATGTGTTCTGTGTGAGCATATGAATCCACAACTCTAATGATAAGGGAGGCCGTTTCGTCACAAACCATAATGACGGAAACGGCCTCTTCTTATGTCCTCTCCCTTCGTTCTCCGTCGTTCCTTTTTCTACATAATTCCGCACAGCTACACCATCGGTCTTACGCAAGGAGAAAGAGCGTCACGCCCCACGGAAATGCATATTTATGCAATTCCGGCAGTAAAAAGTTTTGACAAAAATTTTTTGCAAAATAGAAAACGGAGCGTGGCGATATGGGCTTTATCAGCCGGATGTTTCTTTCACGGACAGTCGTGTTTTTCTTTCCGTAAGACATAAAAATTCAGACGGCTCTGCGAAACGGCCTTTTCCGCTCTGCGAAACAGACGGTTTCAGAGCGTGATATTGAGCATATCAGGGCCTGATATGGCCCATATCGTTGCATGATACGGGCTGTTTCGCAGCGCAACAATGAAGA